>Ga0326721_10000033_pt1 | contig 132010 bp, 83 predicted proteins | sample SGPome_FD_203951 | JGI IMG/M metagenome (GOLD analysis project Ga0326721, IMG submission 203951) | Soil microbial communities from Southern Great Plains, Lamont, Oklahoma, United States - SGP_1_2016 | ecosystem: Engineered > Artificial ecosystem > Soil microcosm > Unclassified | place: USA... | reverse complement strand
GTCGCCAGCCGCACCGCCTCCACCTTGAACTCGCGCGTGTACTGCCTTCGCTTCTCAGCCATGGACCACCTCCTCGCCCGAACCTACAGGCTTATTGAGGTGTCCACCACCGTGGGGCAATCCCAGGATGACGTCTCTCTGTGCGTTTGTGATGCACAGGTGATCGCCACATCCAATACCGAAAACCCGCTGCCGCGCTTCCGCCCCGCCCCCCGCCCGACGCCATCCTGAGGCCGGCCACACTGTCATCAGCGGCCACACGAGCGGTTGCAGGCCGAAGGATCCATAGCCGCGGCAGCACGTGACTTCGACGAGACGCGCGGATTCCGGATCGCCTGAACCGCGGCATCATGAGCATCCCTCCACCCACTCCACGGGCGGGAAGACGCCGCCGCGCATCTCCGTCACCACCTTGCCGTCGGTCTCGAAGACGATGCGGTGCAGCGTGTCGGCGGGTGCGCCGGGGATGACGACCAGGTAGTGGCCTGACTCGACGTACTTGTGCGGCTGAACGCGGGCGCCGGGATACAGCTGCCGCACGCGCGCCTCGCTGTCGCCGACGCGCGCGCCGAGCGCGGTGGCCACGCGCGTGCTGCTGTCGCGCGCCTGGACGCGGACGACCCTGCGCTCCACGAGCATCAGGCTCAGCCCGCGCGGACCCGTCCGCGGAAAGAGGAGGGCGCACTCCGGCTCCAGCTTCGCCGTCTCGCGCAGCCCGCCCGGCACCGCGGCGGCCAGACTCGCCACGTCCATCCCCACGCGCACGGGACCGACGCCGTTCGCGTCCAGGATCCACACCGAGTCCGCCGGTGCGGGGACGGGGGAATCCGCCATGGGTGCGGGCGGTGGCGGCGGCGCGGCCTTCCCATCATCCAAATCCTTCGAGCACGCGGCGAGCACGAGCAGCATCACGGCGGCGAATCTCATCTTCATCCAACCTCCCTGAAGTTCATGGGGATGCGGCACCCGCGCGGCGGCCGTCACTCCGCATTCGGAGACCCATTGTGCAATCCGGCAACCGCACGTGCGACCTCGCTTATAGATCCTTCGGCCTGCAACCGCCCGTGCAGGCGAAAGGGGACGGTGTGACGGCCTCAGGATGACGTCTCTCTGTGCGTTCGTCATACCCAGGTGATTGCCGGTATCACTCCGCCGCGATCTCGGCCGCGGCCATCTCCTCGCCCACGGTGCGGACGCGGCGCGCGCGGCCCACGGCGGAGAAGGTGAGCGCGGCGGCGACGCCGAGCACCGCGCACGCCGCCCACAGCGCCGGGCGGCTCCAGCCGAAGAGCGCCGCGCCGGCCGCGGGCGCGATGACGAACGCCATCGCCTGCGTGAAGCCGAGCGACGCCTGGTAGCGCCCCTGCAGCCCCTTCGGCGCCAGGTCCGCCACGAACGCGTGCGCCACGGGAAAGGCGATCACCTCGCCCAGCGTCCACAGCAGCACCGTCACCACGTACGCGGGAACGCCGTGCGCCACGCCCGTCGCGGCGATGCCCAAGCCGATCAGTATCGCCCCGGCCGAGAGCGGGATCCAGGCCACCATCCGCGCCGTCACCGCCGCCACCGGAAGCTCCAGCAGCACGCACAGGAAGCCGTTCAGCGAGATCAGCACCCCGTACTGCGCGGTGGTGAAGCCGCGCGCGCCCAGCTCCAGCGGCACCGACGCCATGTCCTGCGTGTGCACCACCGACATCATCGTCATCGCCACCAGGAAGGCCACCATCGCCCCGTCGCGCGCGATCAGCCGCAGCGCCGACGGCCCGCGCGGCGCATCCGCATCTCCATCCATCGCGACGCCCTGGTCCACGCGCCTGGGGATGAGGAAGAGGACGAGCAGGCCGTAGAGCACGGACGTGACCGCATCGCCCACGAACACCACGCCGATGGAGCGCTGCGCGAAGAAGCCCATGGTGGCCGGGCCCAGCGCGAACCCGACGTTGATGAAGAGGCGGTAGAGCGCGTAGGTGCCCACGCGGCGGCCGCGCGGGGTGACGTCGGCCAGGAGCGCGGCGGCGGCGGGGCGGTACATCTCCGCGCAGAAGCCGGCCAGCGCGGTGACGGCGGCCACCTCGGGGAGCGGCCCGGCGCGCCAGAGCGCCAGCATGGCCGCCGCGGACGAGAACATCGACAGCGCGATCGTCCGCCGCCGTCCGATGCGGTCGGCCAGGTGCCCGCCCACCATCGCCGCGCCGATGCCGCCCACGCCGTACATCGACGCCGCGAGCCCCGCCTGCGCCGGCGTGAAGCCGCGGCGGACGAGGATCAGGATGAGGAAGGTGAGGACGAACGAGCCGAAGCGGTTGATGAACGTTCCCGCGAACACCACCCACGCCTCGCGCGGCAGCGCCCGCACATCCGCCGCCAGCGCGCGCAGGCGGCCGGGTTCGCGCGGATCGGGTGCGGGTGAGGGGATGGTCACGATCGCGGCCAGGAGTGAAATCTCTGCGCGGCCAAAGTTGGGAAGGCGAATGAATTCGCGGCAAAAACTGCACAAAGTCCCTGCGGGACTGCTCCCCCGCATCCGCGCATTCCTCCGCCCTCCTGACACAGCGGAACGCGGGAAATGCGCCGCTGGCTGCCGGGCGCGCCGGAGCCCGTGAAAATCGTCGGAGAACGGCGCGGCGCCGGATCGGCACAGGGGGCATCGCCCAGATCGCATCGTGCCCGCGCCGGAAGCGATCCGGCGCGGGCACGTTCGTCCGGGTGCCGGCCCGGGTCAGGCCACCGCGCCCAGCGGCTGCAGCCGCGTGTTCTGCACCTCCTCCAGCTTCCTGCGCAGGCGGAGGTACTCGCGCTCCTGCTCCTCGGTGCGCTGGTGGCCCTCCCAGCACAGGTTCACGCACTCGTCGGGGTCGGTCAGCAGGTCGTACATCTCCCACTGCGGCGGAACGGGGTTCAGCCGCGCCGTGTCGTAGTACATCGCCAGCTTCCAGCGCTCCTCGCGGATGCTCACGATGTGGTTGGGCGGGTCCACGTACGGCGGGCTGGCCTGCCCCGCCTGCCAGTCGTCCCAGGTGAACACCACGTAGCCCTGCGGCGCGGCGGCCGCGTCGGGGTCCAGCACCACCCCGGCGTAGTCCACGCCCTGCCAGCCGGTGCGCGCCCCGGGCGGCGCGCCGAAGAGCGTGGCCAGCGTGGGCAGGAAGTCCACGTGCGACACCAGCGCGCGCGACGTCTGCTCGCGCGGGAAGAGCCTGGGGTTGGAGAAGACCAGCGGAACGCGGATCGCCTCCTCGTAGAAGTTGAAGTTCTTCTGCCGCATCCCGCCGTGCGCCATTCCCATCTCGCCGTGGTCGGCGGTGCGGATCACCACCGTGTCGTCGGTCAGCCCCACCTGGTCCAGCAGGTCCAGCACCTGCAGCAGCCGGTCGTCCGACGCGCGCATCAGGTTGCCGTAGAAGTTCAGGTAGTTGCGCTTCTTCTCGTCGCTGTCCAGCAGCCCGGTGAGGGCGAACAGGTCGCGGAACTGCTTCTGGCAGCCGGGCTTGGTCGACAGGTCCTCGTGCACCGTGGCGGGAAGCTCGATGTCGCCCTTCAGCCAGTTGTCGGTGTAGGCGGCCTGCTTGTAGGTCTTGGGATAGAAGAGCACGTCGTGCGGGTTCACCAGCGAGACCACCATGAAGAACGGCTGCTGCTGCGCCGCCACCGAGCGCAGGTACGCCAGCACGCCCTCGTGGCCGGCCTCCCAGTCGCCGTCGTCGTTCATGAAGCGCGCATCGTTGTCGGGATAGCCGCCGCCCGCCTCGGGGATGTCCTGGTTGGCGCCCGCGTCGGCCGGGTTCCAGCGCGTGAAGCCGTACTGCCCCACGTCGTTCGGAACCCACACGTCCCCGGTCATCTTGCTCAGGTGCCACTTCCCCTTGTAGACCACGGTGTACCCGGCCGCCTGCATCACCGAGGCGAGGTTGCGGTAGTCCAGCGGCATCTCCACCTGCGGGTAGCGCGGGCCGTCCATGTCCTCCTCGAGCGTGTACTTCACCCCGTGCTGCGCGGGAAAGTAGCCGGTCATCAGCGTGGCCCGCGCGGGCGAGCACATGCACGAGTTGGTGAAGGCGTTCTCGAAGGTGAGGCCGTTCTGCTGCAAGCGGGTGAGGCCGGGAAGGTTCTCCTTCGCCCACCCCGGCGGAAAGTGCTGGATCGCCCGGTCCTGATCGGTCACGAAGAGGATGACGTTCTTTCCGGCCATGCTTCCCGGCCGTGCGGACTCATGGGATTCGGGCATGCGGATTTCCTTTCCGGCGGATGGGAGGAAGACGGGGATACATCGATCCGGCACATTCTTGGAACGCGCAGATAATTGGCATCAGCCCCACTCGCGGCAAGCACGATGAGGTTCGGGGAAGATGATGGAATTTGCGATGACTTTGCTGCGCCACACTCCCCGCAGACGTCATCCTGAGGCCGCCCACACCGCAACCCGATCCGACGCAGATGGTTGCAGGCCGAAGGATCCATAGCCGGCCCAGCACGTCACTCGGTTCCGGCGCACGGAATTCCTGCCCGGCATCGGTGCGAGAGAGCCAGCCTCGCCCTCAGCTCAGCCTGCCAATCCCCCGGACGCCGCATGTGCCTGTGTGGGCCACAGCCGATCACCGGCGACTGATGAAGTCGCAGCAACGACTACGGGAAGCCTCGCAAACTGCGCGAGGCTGATCCGCTCATTCCGTGGCATCAGCGCTCGTGACCGATCTCCTTTCATCCTCCCTGGACGCGCGCAGCGCGGGGACGACTCAGGAAACAACGCGAGAGGGAAGACGGTCGGTTGGATGAACCAGCGCTCGCAACTGACACGAAAACGCCCGCGTCGGCTGGACCGGCGCGGGCGTTTTCGTTGTCGGGTGATGCGGAGTCAGGCGTCCGGCGCCAGCTCGGCGAGCGCGCCGCCGGCGCCCCAGCGCTCGCAGAACGCCGCCAGCCCGCCGGGATCGGCCTCGGCCTGCGCCTGAAGGGCGTGCGTGAGCAGCGCGTCGGCGGCCAGGAGCGGGAGGGCGTCTCCGCGGTCGCTGGCGCCGCCGCGGAGTTGGGCGTACAGCCGCAGCGCCGCCGCCGCCAGCGTGTCGGCGACGGTGCCGTGCGCGTCCGCGGGGAGGGCGGCGAGCATGGCGTCCAGCAGCGCGGGCGGCGTGGCGGGCACGCGCTCGCGCAGCCACGCCGCGGTGGCGGAGGTTGACTCGGTCGTGTCGGACGACAACGGCAATCGTGCGCCTTCGTAACGGTGTGCCGGGACTGGCGATAGATCCTTCGGCCTGCCGTCATCATCGCACCCAGGCGACGGTGTGGCCGGCCTCAGGATGACGTCCTCGAGTGGGGCATCTCACTGCCCTGCATCCACTCAGGACTCAGGACTCAGGACTCAGGACTTCGTTCCGCCCGCGAGCAGGCGGCCCACGATCTCCCCCACCTTCCCGAGCGCCTCGGGGACGCGGCTCGGGTCGCCAATGCCGGCCTGGGCCATGTGCGGCTTGCCGCCGCCCTTGCCGCCCGCGAGCGCCGCCACCTCGCGGATCACCGCGTCGGCGCGGACGCCGCGGGTGATCATGTCGTCGGTCACCACCGCCAGCATCATCGGCCGCTCGCCGCCGCTGGCCAGCACCGCCACGCCGCTCCCCAGCCGCTCGCGCACGCCGTCGCCCAGCGCGCGCAGGTCGTCGGCGCTCTCCGCGTCCACGGGCGTGGCGATCACCTTCGTCCCGTCCACGCTCCGCGCGCCCTCGATCAGGGTGGCGATCGCGTCGCCGCCGCCCTGGGTGCGCGCCTTCTCCAGCTGCTTCTGCAGCTCGCGCCCCTGCGCCAGCACCTGCTGCAGGCGGGGGAGAAGGTTCTCCTCGCGCGTCTTCAGCGCGGCCGCGGCCTCGCGCAGCGTCCGCTCGTCGCGCAGGACGAGCTGGTACGCGCCGGGGCCCGTCACCGCCTCGATGCGCCGCACGCCGCCCGCCACGCCCGACTCGCCGACGATGCGGAAGAGGCCGATCTGCCCGGTGGAGCGCACGTGCGTGCCGCCGCACAGCTCCATGCTGAAGCCGGGGATCTCCACCACGCGCACGCGGTCGCCGTACTTCTCGCCGAACAGCGCCATCGCCCCGCGCTGGCGGGCCTGGTCCAGCGCCATCTCCTCGGTCCGCACCGCGTCGTTGCGCCAGATCTCGCGGTTCACGATCTCCTCGATGCGCAGGCGCTCGTCGTCGGTCAGCGCGCCGCTGTGCGAGAAGTCGAAGCGCAGCCGGTCGGGCGACACCAGCGAGCCCATCTGGTGCACGTGCTCGCCCAGCACGGTGCGCAGCGCCGCGTGCAGCAGGTGCGTGGCCGTGTGGTTGCGCTCCGTGTCGCGCCGCGTGGACTCCTCCACCTCCGCGCGCACCGGCGTGGCCGAGAAGTCGCCGTCGACCGGGCCGATGACGGCGACGCGGCCCGACACCTTCCGCACCTCGTTCACGCGCATCGTCCACCCGTCGCCGCGCACGTGGCCGGTGTCGCTGATCTGCCCGCCGCTCTCGGCGTAGAACGGGTTTTCGCGCAGCTGCAGGGCAATGCGCCCGTCGTCCATCCGCCGGTAGGCCAGGATGTCGGTCTCCAGCGAGGTGGCGCGGTAGGCGGCGAACTCCTGCTCCGCCCCGGCCGCGTCGCCCACCATCTCCCACCCGTCCGACAGCGCGTCCGCCTCCACCGCGATGCCGCTGGCCGCGCGGTCCTCGCGGCTCCTGCGGCGCTGCGCGTCCAGCTCGGCCTCGAAGCCCTCCAGGTCGATCCCGTAGCCGCGCTCCTGCGCCATCAGCTCGGTGAGGTCCACCGGGAAGCCCCAGGTGTCGTAGAGCTTGAAGACCTCCCTGCCGCCGATCGTCCCCGTCGCGCCCGCGGGCGCCACCTCGTCGAAGCGCCGCATCCCCGCGTCGATGGTGGAGAGGAAGCGCTCCTCCTCCGCGCGGGTGTTGCGCACGATGTACTCGCGGCGCGCCAGCAGCTCGGGATAGGTGACCCCCATGCGGTCGATCACCGCCTCCACCACGCCGGCCAAGGTGGGCTCGCGGCGGCCCATGAGCCACGCGTGGCGCACGGCGCGGCGCAGGATGCGGCGCAGCACGTAGCCGCGCCCCTCGTTGCTGGGGAAGACGCCGTCGGCCAGCAGGAACGCCGTCGCGCGCGCGTGGTCGGCCAGCACGCGGTAGCTCACCCCGTGCGGCGTGTCGTACTCGTACGGGATACCCACGATCTCCACCGCGCGGGCGATGATGTCGGTGAAGAGGTCGGTCATGTAGTTGGTCGCGACGCCCTGCAGGATCGAGGTCAGGCGCTCGAGCCCCATCCCGGTGTCGATGGACGGCGCGGGGAGGGGCGTCAGGTTGCCGTCCGCGTCGCGATCGTACTGCATGAACACCAGGTTCCAGAACTCCAGGATCTCGCCGGCCTCGGTCAGCTCCTCGAACTCCTCCCGCGACACGTCGGTGCCGAGCCCCTCCGTGCGCCGGTCGTAGTGGATCTCGCTGCAGGGGCCGCAGGGGCCGGTGTCGGCCATCTGCCAGAAGTTGTCCTTGTCGCCCAGGCGGAAGATGCGCGTCTCCGGCAGTCCCGCGATCTCCTGCCAGAGCGCGGCCGCCTCGTCGTCGGTGTAGTGGACCGTCACCCAGAGCCGGCCGGGGTCCATCCCGAAGTCCACCGTCAGCAGCTCCCAGGCGAAGCGGATGGCGTCGCGCTTGAAGTAGTCGCCGAAGGAGAAGTTCCCCAGCATCTCGAAGAAGGTCTGGTGCCGCGCGGTGTAGCCCACGTTCTCCAGGTCGTTGTGCTTGCCGCCGGCGCGCACGCACTTCTGGCTGGTGGCCGCGCGGGTGTACCCGGGGTTCTCCATCCCCAGGAACACCTTCTTGAACTGCACCATCCCCGCGTTGGTGAACAGCAGCGTGGGGTCGTCGGCCGGCACCAGGGACGAGCTGGGGCGTACCTCGTGCCCGTTGCGGGCGAAGTAGTCCAGGAACGCGGCGCGGATCTCGTCGGAGCGCATGTATCCGTCAGGCAAAGGCTTGCGGTTGATGTACCACGGGTAACTTAACGCGCGCCGTGCCGCGCTCTCAAGGGACGGGAGCGATCATCGCGATGTGCCGTACAGGCACCGGAACACGCCCCGCGCCGACGTCATCCTGAGGCCGGCCACACCGGGCTTGATCCCACAGCGTAGGATGCAGGCCGAAGGATCCATAGCCGGTCCCGCATGTCACTCTGCAAGACGCCCGGATCTATAGGCAACGACGGGGAATCAGCGGATCGGCGTGAAGAAGCCTTCATCGTCCGACAGGTCGCGCCACGTGGGGTTCGCGGCCGAGATCAGCGCGATCTTACGCGAGCGCCGCCACCCCTTCAGCTGCTTCTCGCGCGCAATCGCCACCTGCGGATGCGCGGCCTCCTCGAAGTAGACCAGCTGCGTCACGTTGTATGTGGCCGTGAAGCCCGGAGCCGCCTTCTGCTTGTGCTCCCACACGCGGCGCACCAGGTCGTTCGTCATCCCGATGTACAGCGTGCGGCTGACGTTGGACATCACGTAGATGTAGTACCGATCGTTGGATGGCATCGGCTTCCACGAGGCTGGAGCGTCAAGGCGGCTGAGTGCCGGCCGCGGCTATGGATCCTTCGGCCTGCAGGCACCCGTAACGCGAACAGTACGGTGTGGCCGGCCTCAGGATGACGTCTCTCCCAGTGTTTGCGTGGCAAATTTTCCGTAGACTGGAGTCGGCGAAACGCGAAAAGGGGAGACGGCGCGGTCTCCCCTTTCGCAACCTGCCGGCCGGCTTCGCGCCCGTTACAGCCAGGTCCGCGCGGCCAGCGCCACGATCAGCACCCCGAGCACGCTCAGGAAGTCCAGCCGGATGACCAGCGGCCCCAGGGTCAGCCCCACCGCCACCAGGTCGATCACCAGCGGCCCGAAGGCGGCCGCCACCGACGTGGTGAAGAAGGTGCGCGCCGAGCTGTCGGGCATGAAGCGCACGCACAGCTCCGAGAGCAGCGCACCCAGCAGCAGCCCGATCAGCACCACCACAAGGAGCCGCCCCATCCTCCGCGAGCGTGTCGCGCTCATCTCACCTCCCCACCCGGTTCCAGTTTCACTCGCGTCCGATCAAGACGTCTCTCGCCGCCGCGCTGCGGCAAATGCGGTGCCGCTACCGGCGGCGCTCCACCGCGTACACGATGCTGTCGCGCAGCGCCTCGAGCGCGGGCCCCTCGGGAAGCCCCTCCAGCGCCTCGTGCGCGCGCTGCGCCGACTGCAGCGCCAGCCCGCGCGCGTACTCCAGCCCGCCGTGCCGCGACACCATCTCCACCACCTCGTGGATGGCCGGGTCGGTGGGCTCGGGGTCGCGGAAGAAGGCCTCCACCCCGGCCCGCTCCGCCTTCGACAGCTTCGGCAGCGCGTGAATGAGCGGGAGCGTGACCTTGTGCTCGCGCAGGTCCAGCCCGCTGGGCTTTCCCGTGTCGGCCGAGTCGGCGGTGTAGTCCAGCAGGTCGTCGGCGATCTGGAAGGCGCGGCCCAGCTCGGTGCCGTAGCGCGCCAGCGCGTCGCGGTGCTCGGGGGCCCCGGTCAGCGCGCCCATCTCGCAGGCGGCCGACATCAGCGACGCCGTCTTGCTGTCGATCAGGCGGAAGTAGTCGCCCTCGCCGAACCCCAGCGCGTCATGCGAGACCAGCTGGCGCATCTCGCCCACCGTCATGGCGTTGGCCGCGGCGGCGATCACGCGGATGGGCTCCAGGTCGCCCAGGCGGGTGATCTCGCTGATGGAGCGCGAGTACAGGTAGTCGCCCATGATGATGGCCACCTGGTGGCTCCACAGCGCGTTCACCGTGGGCATCCCGCGGCGCAGCACCGAGTGGTCCACCGCGTCGTCGTGGACCAGCGTGGCCAGATGGACGAGCTCGATGAGGGCGGCCAGCGTCTCGGCGGTGCGGTTGGCCTCGCCGTTCAGCTGGTCGCAGAGCAGCACCAGCCCCGGGCGGAAGAGCTTGCCGCGGATCTTCAGCAGGTAGTGGTTGACCTCGTCCACGGGGGCGAAGTCGCTCACCACGATGCGGCGGATCTCGTCCACCACCGCATCCAGGCGGTCCTGGACGGGCGCGTGGATGTGGGACAGCCGGATGGGGGCGATGCGCAGCGTCATGCCGTCGGAAGCGCGTGGCTCTTGAAGTTTCGGGTTGGATCGGGGCACAACCTAACCGGGCGTTCCGCGGGTGTCAAAACGGCGCGGCTCCCGTGGCGGCCCGCAGCGCCTCGATCCGGCGCCCCGCGTCGCGGAAGCGGATGTCGACCGAGAGCACCCGCTCGTAGTAGTCCACCGCCTGCCGCGGCCGCCCCATCGCCTCTTCCGAGCGGCCCAGCTGGTACAGCACGCCCACCAGGTCCGCGTCCGACGCGCCCGGGATGCGCAGCGCCCGGTCCAGCACGCGCGCGGCCACCGCGTACTGCCCCTTCTCCACGAAGCACTGGCCCAGGATCTCCAGCGTGGCCAGGGGATTGGCCCCGCCGCGGAGGGCGACCTGGAACTCGGAGATGGCCTCGTCCACCAGCCCCATCTCCTTGAAGGCCAGCCCCAGGTCGTAGTGGCTGGTGGCGTCCTCGACCTCGATGTTCTCGGCCACCTTCTGGCGGAAGTGCGCCAGCATCTCGGCGAAGTCGCGCTCCTCGTCGCCGCTGGGCTCGCGCTCCTCCACCACGAAGCGCGTGGTGGCCTCGGCCTCGTCGCCCATGATCAGCGCGCCCAGGTCCACGTAGTCGGGCGGCGGCGGCGCGGCGGGCGCGGCCGGCTGGCGGGGCGCGGGGCGGGCGGGCGCCGCGGGAACGGAGGCGCGGGCCTCTTCGTTCTGCGGGTCCAGCTCCAGCACGCGCTTGAACACCGCCTCGGCCTTGGGTCCCTCGCCCTGCGCGGCGAAGTGGCGGCCGAGGGCCAGGTAGGCCACCACCTGTTCCTCGCGGTCGCCCGAGCGGAAGGCGTACTCCACCCGCTTCTGCAGCAGCTGCGGGTCGTTGGGGCGCAGGCGGATGAGCGCGGAGATGGGGTCCACCGCGTCGCGGTAGCGCCCGGCCTGCGCCAGCGCGCGGTGCGCGTCGTCCAGCAGCGCGGGAACTTCGTGCCCCAGCCCATGGTCGTGCAGCGTGGCGATCAGCGCCTCGCGCGCCGAGGCGTCGTGCGGCGCGGCGGCCACGCGGGCGCGCAGCTCCTCCAGCCGGTCGGGAATGGGGGATGCGGACGCCGCAGGCGCGGGCGGGGCCGCCGGCGCGTCGAAGTCGATCAGCGGCAGCGGCTCGTCGTCCTCGTCGCCCACCCCCGGCCCGAAGTCCACCGGCGCCTCGTCCAGCGACACCTCGCCGAAGCGCGCGGGGTCGGCCGCGGGCGAGGGAGACGGGGACCGCGCTCCGCGGCCGGACTCGGGCGCCGCATCGAAGTTGATCAGCGGGAGGTCGTCCGGCCCCTCGACGTCGTCGACATCATCGTCGGCGGACGGGGCGCGCGCAGGCGGGGCCCCGCGCCCGGCGTCCAGCGAGGTGTGCTCCAGCCCCGCCAGCGGCTCCACGTCCAGCTCGACGTTCCCGTACTCGATCGCGGAGCCGGAGGAGATCGCATCCACCTCCTCCGTGGGCGCGGGCGGGGCAGGCGTGGGGGCGATGACGCCGTGGTCGAACGCCAGCTCGTCGCTCGCGGCGGCCTGCTGGCGCGTGAGCGGCTCGGTGCTGGCCGTGGGATCGACCGCGGTGATCTGCTCGCGGACCTGCGCGGCCTGCGCCTCGTCGCCGTCGTCCAGCACCACGGAAAGGAGGAGGCGCAGCTGCTCCACCGCCTCGTCCTTGCGGCCGTGCGCCAGCAGCTGGTCGGCCAGCAGGCGGCGGACGTCGGCGGGCTCGGGCGAGACGTCGGCAAACTCCTTCAGCGCGGCGAAGCTGGCGTCCAGCTTCCCGGCCTTGCGCATCCGCTCGGCGTACTCCAGGAAGTTCTGCCGCGCGTCGGCGAAGAAGCCCTTGGCGGCGCTGATCTGGCCCAGGCGCAGGTAGGTCTGCGCGCGCCCGGGCACCAGGCGCAGCACCTTGCGGCAGAGGGCGATGGCGTTGTTGTACAGCCCCACGTCCACGTACGCGTTCACCGCCTGCTCGTACGCCTGCACCGCGCGCTCGGTCTCGTTCACGCGCAGGTGCAGGTCGCCGATGCGGTTCCACGTGCCGATGTCCACGTCGCCGCCTTCCGGGCTCTCCACGAGCTCGCGGTAGGCGTCGATGGCCTCGCGCCACTGGCCCCGCGTCTCGTAGTTGCGGGCCTGGTCCCTCAGCTTTGCGGCGTTTGCCATGGACGACGAAGGTGGGCGCTGCTACGCGGAAGCGTGTGTGAAAAACCCGTTGCGACGATTGAGCGAGGAAGATAGCAGGCGGTGCAAGGCCTTACAAGCAAAGGGGGATGGGGGGCGACAGGGGACAGGGGACAGGGGACAGGACCATCAATGGAGAATGATGATTCCCGTCCCACGCCGGTGCCGCCCGCGCGCGCCGATGCTGGAGAGCAGTCCCGCAGGGACTTCGTGCAGTTGTTGCCGCGAATTCATTCGCCTTCCTCAGCCGCTTCCCCGCAGCCGGATCAGCCCCTCCTGCGCGGTGGACACGGCGAGCGTGCCGTCGCGGGTGTAGATGGAGCCGCGGGTGAAGGCGCGGGAACCCGCGGCGGCGGGTGCATCCATCGCGTACAGCAGCCAGTCGTCCACGCGGCAGGGGCGGTGGAACCAGACGGCGTGGTCCAGGCTGGCGGCCTGCACCCGGCGCATCAGGAACGACAGCCCGTGTGGCAGCAGCGAGGTGCCCAGCAGCCCGTAGTCCGACGCGTACGCCAGCACCGCCTGGTGCAGCACCGCGTCGTCCGGCATCGCGCCCTCGGCGCGGAACCACATGTGCTTCACCGGCTCGCGCACCTCGGGCGCGAACGGGTCCACCGGCGCCACCGTGCGGAAGTCGATCGGCCGGTCCTGGGTGTAGATGCCGCGCAGCGGCTCGGGGATGCGGTCGGCCATCGCGCGCACCAGGTCCAGCTCGCGCGGCAGCTCTTCGGGCGCGGGAACGCGCGGCATGGGCAGCGCGTGCTCGATCCCCGGCTCGGCCACATGGAACGAGGCGGTCATGGTGAAGATCTCGCGCCCCTCCTGGATGGCCAGCACGCGCCGCGTGGTGAAGCTCTTCCCGTCGCGGATGCGGTCCACCTGGTAGACCACGGGCGTGTCCAGGTCGCCCGCCAGCATGAAGTAGCCGTGCAGCGAGTGCGCGGCGCGCCCCTCCTCCACCGTCCGCGCCGCGGCAATCAGCGACTGCGCCAGCACCTGCCCGCCGAACAGCCTCCCCGAGCCGATGTCGCGGTTCTGACCGCGGAACAGGTTCAGCTCCAGCCGCTCCAGGTCCAGCAGCTTCAGCAGGTCCGCCAGCGCCCACCCCGCTTCACCCTCATCCATCCCCATGCTTCTCCCATCCCCCATCCGGGACGATTTTGTCCGACGCTCGGAGCGGGCGAAGATAGCGTGCGGAGGCGGCCGTCCGACAGCCGCGCCGACGCTCACGAATACAGTACATCCACCTTACGCACATGAAGTGGTGCTCTTTCCAGCACAGACAGCTTCGCGTCCAACCGTAATCCACGTTCATAGTTCTTGTATCCGCACACAAGGAGACTTATCGTTACAAAACGCGTGCATTTCAACCATCCCGTTTGGAGGTGGCGCATGAAAAAGCTCAACCTCAGGCCCGAGGATCTTCACGTCGAATCATTCAACGTGGCCGAGGAGGACACGCGGCGTGGAACGGTGCACGCGCAGGAGACCACCATCGACTGCGGCGCGTCGGGCTACGAATCATGCCCGGAATGGTTTACGTGCAAGGACACCTGTGATCATCTGCAGCCGTCCTGCGTGTGGACGCAGTGCTTCCGGCCGCCCTGCGTTCCCGATGGGACCAACCCCACGGTGGACCAGACCTGCGGTCCCACCGACTACCTCTGTTGCCAGCCGTAGGGATATTCAAATTCACAGCACTATCTGAAGTTTGATGACGAAGAGGGGGCGCGGAGATGACCATCTCCGCGCCCCCTCCGCGTCTCTTCTCTACGTCTCCGCGTGAGCTATGACGATGTCAGCCCTTCGCGCCGCCGCCGGCTTCGGGAAGGATGAACCGCCCCTGCGCGTCGAGCGCGACCGGCGCCTCCGCCTCGTCCAGCGTGCGCAGGAGGCGGCTGAGCTCCTCGAGCCGCGCCGCGCCGCCGCGGATGGCCTGCCAGAACTCGGGAACGGGGAGCTTCCACTCCGCGGGGTCGGCCGAGGCGCAGAGCTGCAGGTTCCCCAGGATGACGGCCACCGGCGTGTTCAGCTCGTGGCGCACCGCGCGCAGGATCCCCTGCGCGGCCACGGCGTCGCGAGCCTGGGCCGAGCGCCACGCCTCGATCACCGCGCGGCTGGCGCGGGCGCGCTCGTGCTGGTCCAGGCTGCGCAGCACCCCCGCCGCCAGCGTGGCCGCGAGTTGCAGCGTCGCTACGGCCGGCGCGCCGAACTCCGCGTCGCGGCGGTGCTTGGCGAGCAGGACCACGCCCGCGCGGTCGGTGGGCTGCAGCAGCGGCACGGCCAGCGCCGGCGCGTTCGGCAGCGCCCGCTGGATGGGGAGGTAGGCGCGCGGGTCGGCGCGCAGGTTGGGCGTGGCGCACGGCTGGCCCGTCTGGAACGCCTCGCCCTCCAGCGTGGCCTCGACGGGCACCAGGTCGCCCTCCAGCTGCGCCAGGTCGCCCGAGCCGACCTCGCACTGCAGCAGGCCGTCGTGGCCGGTGGTGTAGAGCGCGACGGAGGCGTCGCCCAGCGCCGCCAGCGCCTCGGCCATGCGGACGAGCGCCCGCTTGCGCTCGGCGGGGCGGGCCAGCGCGTCGGCCACCTCGCCGCAGAAGATGGCGAAGGCGGGCGACTCCTCCGGCGCCGGCCCGGCGTCATCCCCGGGCATGGCGGCGGCCAGCGGCGCGGCGTCCCACGCGGTGCTCACGACAGCACCGGCTCGGCGATCAGCATCTTCTCCCCCTGCCAGAAGCGCGGCGCCACCGGCTCGGGGAACCCCCGCTTGCGCGCGGCGATGAAGGCGTCCACCACCTCGGGGTCGAACTGCGTCCCCCGGCAGCGCAGCAGCTCGTCCACCGCGGCCTCCTCGGGGCGGCGCGGGCGGTACGCGCGGTCGCTGATGATGGCGTCGTAGGTGTCGGCCACCGCCAGCACCCGCGCCTCGATGGGGATCTCGCCCTGGCGCAGGCCGAACGGGTAGCCGTCTCCATCCCACCGCTCGTGGTGGTGCAGCACGGCGGGAACGGCGGAGGAAAGGAAGGAGCTCTGCTCCAGGATGGCCGCGCCCAGCCGGGGGTGCTCGCGCATCACCCGCAGCTCGTCCAGCGAGAGCGCCGACGGCTTGTTCAGCACGCTGTCGGGAATGCTGATCTTGCCGATGTCGTGCAGCAGCGCGCCGATCCACAGCGTGCGCAGCTGGTCGCGGTCCAGGTCCAGCGCCATCCCCACCGCCTGCGCGTAGCGGGTCACGCGCTCCAGGTGCGCGCCGGTGTACCCGTCGCGCGCCTCCACCGCGCCGGCCAGCGACACCAGCGCCTCCTCGGTCAGCCGCTCCAGCTGCTGGCCGAGCTGGGCCACGCGCAGCTCCAGGCACTGCTGGTAGAAGCGGTTCTGCCGCAGCAGCGCCCGCCGCTCCAGCGCCCGGCTGACGGAGATGGACAGCTCCTCCACGTCGTACGGCTTCAGCAGGTAGTCGTCGGCGTTCAGCCGCAGCGCCTGCACCGCCTGCTTGGTGGTTCCCACCCCGGTCAGCACGATGAAGCCGATGGTGTCGTCGGCCTCCTTGCTCTGCCGCAGCAGCTCGATCCCGTCCACGCCCGGCATCAGCAGGTCCGAGACGACCACGTCGGGGGCCCAGCGCGTCATCAGGTCCAGCGCGGCCTGCCCGTCCTCCGCCTCGCGCACGTCGTAGCCGTCCTGCGTGAGCCCCAGCCGGAGCACCTTCCGCAGGCTCTCCTCGTCGTCGACGATCAGGATGCGCGAGTAGGGCCGGCGGTCGGAGTACGGGAGTGCGACCATGTGCAACCTGAGGAACGGGTGGGGGATGAAGATGCCTTCGCGATGCTGCCCGGCTGCCGTCCCGGCGTCGCCTGCCGCGGATCCCCCGCCCCGGGGGCCGGAGCACAGCCCGTGGGGTGGGGTGATGCGGTGATCCGCAACAGATTGTGGTGAACAGGATAACGAACCGTTTCGCGCGCGCAAGGTTCTTGGACGGATCGGGACGCGACGCGAAGCGCTTGCGGAGCCTTCGTTTGCGGCGGCCCGGACCATCATCGGCGCGACGGGCGGGGAGCGGGGAGATGAGCCGCGCCTTCCGCGTCTCCGCGTGAGATCCGAAGGCGGGAATTCGCCATCGCGATGGGAGCCGGGAAAACATCGAATTGCGGGAAGATGGAGATGTCCCCATCTCCGACGCTGTCACGCTCCGTTCCAGCTCCGCATCGCCCCATTGCAGCGGAAACGGGGCGGATGCTGGAGAAACCAGTCATCACGCGGCCGATTCACGTGGCCGCGGGATTGCTCTTCCCGCCACGATGTAAACCCGCCCAACCCTTCACAATCGGAGCGATGCCGTCATGCCGGTCTTCCCCAATCTCCGCCGCACCAACCCGCCCGGGCTGATGCGCGCCACTACCAGCGACACCCCCGTGGTCTTCGTCGACACCCCGGCGATGAACTACGCCACCTGGCTGCAGCAGAGCGGCGACGGCATCGCCCAGCTCCCCGGCGACCCGTCGCAGCTGAGCGTGGCGGTCGTCGGCGCCGGCGCGGCGGGGCTGGCGGCCGCGTACGAGCTGCTGCGCTGCGGGCTGAGCGTCACCCTGTACGAGGCCGGCTCGCGCGCCGGCGGGCGGCTGTACAGCATCGCCGACTCCAGCGGCAACCTGTTCGAGATGGGCGCCATGCGCTTCACCCCGTCGGAGCAGGTGCTGCACTGGTACGCGGGGCTGTTCGGCCTGCAGTTCAGCACCGGCGACTTCCCCGACCCGCTGGGCGCCGACGAGACCTTCATCGCCTTCCAGGGGCAGACGTATGTCTACACGCCGGGCGCGCAGAACCAGCTTCCGCCCAGCTTCCCGCGCGTGAACGACGGGTGGAACGCGTTCATGGACAACGGCTTCACCAGCGCCGACGGCAGCATCTCGCTCACCGCGCCCAAGACCATCACCCAGTGGCTGTCCGCGCCGCAGGGGAACGAGGGGGAGATCGTGCAGGCGTGGCAGGCGTACATCGACGCGTTCGGCAACAGCAGCCTGTACGAGGCCATGGTGCGCATCTTCACCGATCCCAACGCGCCCGGCCCCGACATGAGCCTGCCGCCCGCAGACCGCGTCTGGAACGAAACCGACTTCGAGTTCCTGGGCGCGCTGGGCACCGGCATCGGCGGGTTCGGCCCGCTCTTCCCCATCGGCTTCCTGGACATCATGCGCTTTACCGTGAACGCGGTGGAGACGGACCAGCACGAGCTCCCCTCCGGCGTGGCGTCGATCGTGGACGGCTTCCTGAACCAGCCCGTCGCCCAGCCGAACGGCAACGTCACCAGCGTGGGCGCCAGCCTGTTCCTGAACACGCCGGTGGCCGCGGTGACGCCGGCCGGCGGCTTCGTCACGCTCACCTTCGCCGACGGGACGGAGAAGACGTTCGACCGCGCCATCGTGGCCACCTCGCACCGCTCGATGGAGCTGACGATGGGGCTCGGCGCCCCCGGCGCGCTGGCCGAGCCGGTGGCCACCGCCGTGCGGCGCGTGCACCTGGAGAACTCGTCGAAGGTGTTCGTGGAGTCGGCGGCGTTCTGGGACCAGCCGCAGCCGGGAACGAACCACGACTGGCCGCGCAACGTGGTGGGCGACACCATCCTGCGGAACTTCTACGCGCTCACCTACCCGCAGGCCACGCCGGACACCGGCGCGGTGCTGTTCAGCTACACGTGGGCCGACGACTCGGTGAAGCCGCAGACCCTCACCGACCCGCAGGCGCGGCTGGCGCTGCTGCTGCGCGACCTGGCCACCATCTCCCCCGAGCTGCGGGACCAGGTGGAGACGAGCATGGACCCGGCCAGCGTGCAGATCATCGACTGGCAGAGCCAGCCCTACTTCTTCGGCGCGTTCAAGCTGAACCACCCGGGCGAGGACCCGTACGTGCAGGCGATGTACTACGATTTCCTGAAGGCGGGAACGCAGGAAGACACCGGCGTCTACATCGCCGGCGACAGCGTGGGCTTCCTGGGCGGATGGGTGGAGAACGCCTTCCAGACGGGGCTGAACGCGGCCGCGGGCGTGGCCGTGTCGCTCGGCGGCACCCTCGTGGCCGCCCCGTCCAGCCCATTCGCCCAGCTGAACCCCAACACGTACGACTACGTAGTCCCCGGCTCCGCGGGCGCCGAGCGCAGCGCAGACCCGGTGATCACGGCGGAGCGCCCGCGGCGCGGCGCGCTGGTGTAGCGGGAGATGCGGCTGGGAAAGGCGAATGAATTCGCGGCAACAACAGCACAAAGTCCCTGCGGGACTGCGGCCCCGGCATTGTCTCGCCCCGCGGCACCGGAGCACGGAGCCGAACCGCAGACCGACGTCATCCTGAGCCTGAGGCCGGGCAAGCCGTAATCCCGGATCTGGCAATCATCTGTGCATTACAAACGCACAGAGAGACGTCATCCTGAGTCGAACACCGCGCTGCGCGCGACCATGGCGGATGAAAGGAGATTGGTCGTGAGCGCTGATGCCACAGAATGAGCGGATCAGCCTCGCGCAGTTTGCGAGGCTTCCCGTAGTTGTTGCTGCGACGCTGCGACTTCAGTCGCCGGTGGGGGGCCAGGCCGCGAACTTTCTATTCAGGCCGGCCACACGATCGTCGCCCCGGCACGAGCGGTTGCAGGCCGAAGGATCTACAGGCGAGGTCGCACGTGCGCTTCCGGATTGCACGATCGATCCCCAAATTCGGTATAGGGTGAACAAAGAAAATCAGGGCAGCAGAGGCGGTTTTCCTCTGCTGCCCTGATCTTGTTTGGGCCTCGACACATCGCGGATGAGATCGAGGCGCGATCCGCGTTGGACGTGCTGGACAGACTATGGATCCTTCGGCCTGCAAGCGCTTGTGCGGAAGCGGGCTGAGGCGTGGCCGGCCTCAGGATGACGTCTTTCAGAGACGGAACACTACCCGTCCCTCGCCCGCTCCGGATCAGACGTTGAAGCGGAAGAGGAGGATGTCGCCGTCCTTGACGACGTATTCCTTGCCCTCGCTGCGCATCAGCCCCTGCTCGCGGGCGGCCTTCACCGAGCCGGTCTTCACGAAGTCGTCCCACCCCACCGTCTCCGCGCGGATGAAGCCGCGCTCGAAGTCGCTGTGGATGACGCCCGCGGCCTCGGGGCCCTTGGCGCCCACGCGGATCTCCCAGGCGCGGACCTCCTTCTCGCCGGCGGTGAAGTACACCTGCAAGCCGAGGAGGCGGTACCCCTCGCGGATGAGCTTGTGGAGCCCCGGCTCGTCCAGCCCCAGCGACGCCAGGAACTCCGCGCGCTCTTCCTGCGGCAGCTCGGCCAGCTCGCTCTCGATCTTGCTGGAGATGGGGATCACGTGCGCCGTCTCGCCGCTCTCCTCCACCGCCCTGCGGAGCGCGCGAACATGCTCGTTGTCGCCCTCCGGCAGGTCGTCCTCCGACACGTTGGCCAGGTAGAGCACGGGCTTGCTGGTGAGCAGGTTGAAGCCCTTCATCACCTTGCGCTCGTCGTCGTCCATCTCCACCGCGCGCGCCGAGCGGCCCTCGCCCAGCGCGGCCACCAGGCGCTCCAGCAGCCCCAGCTCGGCCCTGGCGTCCGCGTCGCCGCCGCGGGCGGCCTTGCGCACTCGCTCCAGCCGCTTCTCGGCCACGGCCAGGTCGCTCAGGACGAGCTCCAGGTTGATGACCTCGCGGTCGCGCACCGGGTCCACGCTCCCCATCACGTGCACCACGTCGGGGTCGTCGAAGCAGCGCACCACGTGCACCACCGCGTCGGTCTCGCGGATGTTGTTGAGGAACTGGTTGCCCAGCCCCTCGCCCTCGCTGGCGCCCTTCACCAGCCCGGCGATGTCCACGAACTGCACCACCGCGCGCACGGTGCGCTGCGGCTGCACCTTCTCGGTGAGCAGGTCCACGCGCGGGTCGGGCACCTCCACCATCCCCACGTTCGGCTCCACGGTGCAGAACGGGTAGTTGGCCGCGTCGGCGCCCGCCGCGGTCAGCGCGTTGAACAGGGTGCTCTTCCCCACGTTCGGCAGCCCCACGATCCCCAGCTTCAGCATATCTCTAACGGTCGCAATCGAATGGATGATTTCGGCAAACGAACAGGCCGGGCGCCCCTGCGGGAGCCCGGCCCAGCGCACCAAATCTAACGCATCCCGCCGCTCACTTCAACGATGCGCCCGCCACCAGGCTCCTCGAAGGCTCACCCGCGCCGGTCAGCGCTCCGCGAGCTGCGCGTCGCCCGATCGCGCGCCCGCCGAGGCGAGCTGCCGCAGCTCCGCGCGCGAGCCGTTGAAGCGGTCGAGGTCCACGGCGCGGGGGATACCGGCCACGCGGCCGCGCTCGGAGTGCTGCCAGAAGGTCCAGCGCGGGTGCGAGGGCGACTCCACGCCGTACTCCGCGATCCAGAGCGGGTAGTCGTCCAAGGCGCTGCCCAGGTGCGCGCGGCGGAAGCCGGGCTTGGTGTAGACCACCGGCCGCACGCCCGTCCGGCGCTCCACCTCGGCCAGCCACGCGCGCACGCCGCGCACCAGCCGCGCGTCGCTCACCCCGTCCGTGGCCTCCACGTCCAGCACCGGCGGCAGGTCGCCGTCGGTGACGCGGACCACGGCCAGGAAGTGCTCCGCCTGCGCCCGCGCGTCGCGGCCGGGGCGGAAGCGGTGGTAGGCGCCGCGCAGGATCCGCGTCTCCCCCATCGCCGCCCAGTTCCGCCGGAACGCGGGGTCCACGAACGTCGCGCCCTCCGTCGCCTTCACGAACGCGAACCCGACTCCGTCGCCCTCCACCGCCGCCCAGTCGATCCGCCCCTGGTAGTGCGACACGTCGATCCCGCGCGCGGACAGCCCATCGTCGGCCGCGGTGCGGGACGTCGATGCGCTCGGTGACACGCTCACCGGCGCCGCCGCAACCGCAGCAACCGCGGGGATCACGGGAGATGGAGATGCAGCGCCACCGCCGGACAGCGCATGGGCGCCGGCGACGAGCGCGGGAACGACGGCAGCGGAAACGAGCTTGAGGCGAAGCATTCAGTCGGAGCGGTTCCGGTTGCGATGCGCATCACTCCGGAAGTCGAATCCAGAGCGGCACTTACCGCATCGCATAAGCGAAAAGCTTGCCAGCGGGACAGGGCCCTCGCCGCGAGCGCGGCGAGAAGACGAGGAGAGACCGCTTCGGCGTTGCACGGCGCCGATGTGCAAGCCGCGGTGATAGATCCTTCGGCCGGCGTCCGGACCGGGAGCGGGGCTGCTTGGGTGAGGCGCCGACCTCAGGATGACGTCGGGTGCTAATTGGAAGGTGCTGTTGAAGTCCGCGAAGGCGGACTGCGTGCCGTTGTAGCCGCCACTTCAGTGGCATCTTCGCCACACGGGCATACGCCGGAAGCTACCCGTTGAAGCGGTTCATCGCCGGCTCGATGCCCTCCTCCATCCACACCTTGATGCCGGCGATGCAGTCGTCGAAGCGCTCGCGGACCAGCTCCTGGTCGCGCTTCGGCATGGGGCTGAGCACCCAGTCGGCCAGGTCCCACTGCGGCGGCTTGGCGCCCACACCGATGCGCAGGCGCGGGTAGTCCTTCGTCCCCAGCGCCTGCTCCACCGACTTCAGCCCGTTGTGCCCGCCCGGCGTGCCGCTCGGGCGGAAGCGGATCTTCCCCGGCTCCAGCGCCACGTCGTCCACGATCACCAGCAGGTCCTTGGTGACGTCGATGGCGTTCATCCGCTTGTAGGGGAGGAGCGCGGACCCGCTGCGGTTCATGTAGGTGATGGGCTTCACCAGCCGCACCGCCCACGGCTCCACCCGGCCGCTGGCCGTGGCCGCCGTCTTGTCCGGGCGGAAGCGCCCCATCCCCCACCCGGCGGCGAGCTCGTCCAGCAGCCACCATCCCACGTTGTGCCGCGTGAGCGCGTACTCGCGCCCGGGGTTCCCCAGCCCCACGATCACCTTCAGCCCGGCCACGCCGCTCCCCTCCCCTTCCCCGTCCGGATCAGCGGAAGCAGCAGGCGACAGGAGCGAGCGCAGCCGGCGGAGCCACAACCGCTACTCCTCGTCGGCCTTGGGGCCGCGCAGCACCTCGGGCTCGGCCACCGCCGCCTCGCCCTCGACGGTCTCGTCGTGCACCCGCGCGGCCAGCACCGACGCCACGGGAAGCTCTCCGTCCATCAGGATGGTGACGTTGGGGATGGAGATGTCGGCCACGCGCACGCTCTCGCCGATGCCCAGCGCCGAGATGTCGACGTCGGCCGAGTCGGGGATGTTCCCCGGCAGGCACTCCACGTGGAGCGCGTACAGCACCTGGTCCAGCACGCCGCCGTCCTCGCGCACGCCCACGGGCGTGCCGGTGAGCCGCACCGGGATGTCCAGCTTCAGCGTCTCGTCGCCGTGCACCTGCAGGAAGTCCACGTGCAGGAACTCGGGGCGGTACGGGTGCTTCTGGATCTCGCGGATCAGCACGTCGGTGCGGCGCCCGTCGATGTCCAGCCCGATCAGCGTGTTCTCGGGGTTCACGTGGTGCAGCAGCAGCTCCAGGTCGTGCGCGTTCACCGACAGCGTCTCGGTGCGGTCGCCGTGGCCGTACAGCACGGCGGGCACCTGCCCGGTGCCGCGGAGCTTGCGCGCCATCCCCTTGCCGCCGCCTTCGCGCTTCGTGGCGCGGAGCGTTGCGTTGGTCGCCATAGAAACACCCTTCCTTTCGCAGAGACAGTAAGGCCCGGCGGGTTTCTCCCGCCGGGCCCGGTGAAAATCAGACCGCTTCGAACAGGGAGCTCACCGATTCGTTCACGTGGGTGTACCGCACGGCCTTTGCCACCAGCTCGTCCACCGAGAGCACCTTCAGCGTGGGAAAGCGCTTTTCTTCGGGAACCTCGATGGTGTCGGTCACCACGATCTCGGTGAACGGCGCGTCGCGCAGCCGCTCGACCGCCGGGCCGCTGAGCAGCGCGTGCGTGGCGCAGGCGTACACGTCGCGCGCGCCGCGTTCCTTCAGCGCCCGCGCGGCCTGGGCCATGGTCCCCGCGGTGTCGATCATGTCGTCGCAGAGCAGGCAGTCGCGCCCGTCCACGTCGCCGATCACGCTCATCACCTCGCTCACGTTGGCGGCGGGGCGGCGCTTGTCGATGATGCCGATGGTGGCGCCCAGCCGCTTGGCGAAGCCGCGCGCCATCTTGGCGCTCCCCACGTCGGGGGCCACCATCACCAGGTTCTCCAGCTGCTTGTCGCGGAAGTAGCGGGTGAACACCGGCGCCGCGTACAGGTGGTCCACGGGGATGTCGAAGAAGCCCTGCAGCTGGTGCTGGTGGAAGTCGATGCTGAGCACGCGCTCGGCGCCGGCGGCCACGATCATGTTGGCCATGAGCTTGGCGCCGATGGCCACGCGCGGCTGGTCCTTGCGGTCCTGGCGGGCGTAGCCGAAGTAGGGGATCACGGCGGTGATGCGCGCCGCCGAGGCCCGCCGCGCCGCGTCCAGCATCAGCAGCAGCTCGACGATGTTGTCGCTGGACGGGTTGGTGCTCTGGATGATGAACAGGTCGCGCCCGCGCACGTTCTCGTCGATGCGGACGAAGATCTCGCCGTCGGAGAAGTTGCGGATGGTGACTCCGCCCAGCTGGCACCCCAGCCGCGCGGCGATCTTCTCGGCCAGCGGCAGGTTGGCGCGGCCGGAGAGGACCATCAGCTTGGCGTCGGCCATGTGCTCGTCGTACATCGGCCTTGGTGGCTTCCGTCCTGGGGGTTCGGCGTACGGGAGCGGTAGAATAGGCCGGGCGCCGGGGAGCGTCAACCTCGCAGGGGACAGGGGACAGGGGACAGGGGACAGGGGACAGGGGACAGGGGACAGGGGACAGGGGACAGGGGACAGGGGACAGGGGACAGGGGACAGCGAAGAATGCGCGCTGACGTTCCCCGCAATCGGGATAGGGGGCAGCCAGTGATCCCGGCTGCACCCCTCCCACACCACCGGACATGCGGGTCCGCATCCGGCGGTTCGGAAAGTTGAGGTCAGTGCGATGCGAGCCGGGGTAGCCCCATCTGCTCGAAGAGGTCCCCGGCAGGGCGGTGTGGAGCGCACCGTGGCTGGACAGCTTCCACCAGCTTCGCATGTGCGCGGCGGCGGCCCGGGCAAGCTGATCGGGCACTCCCCGAGTTCTCATCTCCCGGTACGCCGTGCGTCCACGCTTCCACTGCTTCAACTGCACCATCCGCAGCCTTCGGGCGATCCACTGGTCGAGGTCGTGAAAGATCCCGGGTGTATCCGCCAGTTGGAAGTAGGCCTTCCAGCCCAGCAGGTACATCCGTAGCTCCTCCACCACCCGTGGCAGCGACCTCCCACCGTTGCGGCCAGTGATCTGCCGAATGCGCTCCTTGAATTGGGTCAGGGCCTTCGGCGCGACGCGGCGCTTGACCTCTCGTCCCTTGGCTACCCAGAAGCTGTAGCCGAGGAATTTGCGGTTCCACGCACGCGCCACCGCGCTCTTGTCCTCGTTGACCTTCAGTCGCAGCCTCGCGTAGAGCTTCCGAAGCCGCTCCAGCACACGCTCGCCCGCCCGCTTCGACCGCACGTACACGTTGCAGTCATCCGCATAGCGCACGAAGGCGTGCCCGCTCTTCTCCAGCTTCCGGTCGATCTCGTCCAATAGCACGTTCGCCAGCAGCGGCGAGAGAGGTCCGCCCTGCGGCGTGCCCTCATGCCGCTCCACCACCACGCCGTCGGCCAGCACTCCGGCCTCCAGGTAGCGGCGGATCACCCTGAGCAGCCGCCGGTCCCCGATCCGCCTCTCCAGACGCGACATCAGCACGTCGTGGTTCACGCGGTCGAAGAACTTCTCCAGATCCACATCCACCACCCAGCGCCGCCCCGACTGGACGTACCGCTGCGCCTGACAGACCGCGTCGTGCGCCCGCCGCCCCGGCCGGAAGCCGTAGCTGTGTTCCGAAAACGTAGGATCGAAGATCGGCTGCAGCACCTGCAGGATGGCTTGCTGGATGAACCGGTCGAGCACGGTCGGGATGCCCAATTGCCGCACTCCGCCCCCGCTCTTCGGGATCTCCTGCCGACGCACCGACGAAGGCCGGTAGCTTCCCCCGAGCAATTCGCCCCGGATTCGCTCCCAGTTCTCCCGCAGGTACGCCAGCAGGTCATCCACACTCATCCCGTCGATGCCCGCACTGCCCTTGTTCTTCCGCACGCGCTGCAACGCCACCTTCAGGTTGCCGCGCTCGACCACCCGCTCCATCAACTCCATCGGGCGGCCGCTTCCCGAGCGCTCGTCTCCCTGCGCCCCCGACATGGCTTCACCGCTCCGCCGTACGTTCGGGGCTTCACCCCTATCCTCCGGCAGCAGCTCCATCTGCATGGACTTCTGGTGCATGGCCATTCCGAGACGCAACGTCGTTTCGCTCTCCTCTCCGTTCGGCCCTTCACCGGCGGGGCTGGGCCCAAGCGCATTCTGCACCCCGTTCGGCTACTACGGCCTCTGCTGACTTCTCGCTCCGCCCGGTGCTTCCACCGCACGTCACCCTTTCAGGTACAAGGCGAGATCTCCCCAGGTAAGAACAGTGACCTTCCCCGCACAACCGCCGGATCTACGCAGCCTGAGCCTTGGTCGTGAGAGCTTCGCGGTCATTGGCCCGCTCGCCCTGCTCGGCTGCGCCTCCCATCCGGTTTCTGTTCGTCGGCTCGACGGGTTCGCTACCCCGCTTCTTTCAGCGCTCCCCTCACGGTCGGCGCCTTGCGGCTCGCTTCGGTCCCTACGACCAAGTTCCGGGAGGACTTTCACCTCCTGACCACTGTTCATGCTGGGCACACCAAGGCAGGAGGGCCCGGGATGCGCTCCCGGGCCCTCCTTCACGCGGGGACAGGCTGTTCCCTGTCCCTGTAACCTGTCCCCTGTCCCCTACCGCACGAACTCGCCGATCTCGCGCACCTGCACCGGGGCCACGTTGATCGCCCGCAGCCCGGCCTCGATCTGCGAGCGGTCGCCGACGATCACCACCACCGCGTTGGACGGGCGCACGTACTGCTCGGCCACGCGCTTCACGTCGGCGGCGGTCACGGCCATGATCCCGTTCTGGTAGTTGGCGAAGAACGAGGGGTCGATCCCGTACGTCACCAGCTCGGCCAGGCGCCCGGCCACGGTCGGGTTGGTCTCGAACTGCTGCGGGAAGCCCAGCGCCACGTAGCGCTTGGCCTTGTCCAGCTCGTCGGCCGGGATCGGCTCGGTGCGGATGCGGTTCAGCTCGCGGAAGAACTCCACGATCGAGCTGTCGGTCTTGGCCGTGACCACCGCCGCCTGCGCGGTGAACGGCCCCGCGCTCTGCCGCATGCTGAAGCCCGAGCGCGCGCCGTACGTCCAGCCGTGCGTCTCGCGCAGGTTCAGGTTCAGCCGGCTGCTGAACGCGCCGCCCAGCATGGTGTTCAGCACCTGCAGCGCGAAGTAGTCGGGCGTGTTGCGCGCCACGCCGGGGTGCCCGATGCGGATCTCGCTCTGCGCCGCGCCGGGCTTGTCGATCAGGTAGATGGTGGTGCTGCCGATCTGCGGCGCGGCCACCGACCCCTCCACCGATGGCACGGCGCCGATCCCCACCCACCCGCCGAACGCCCGCTCGATCTGCGGCTGCATCGTGGCCGGATCCACGTCGCCCACCAGGATCAGCGTGGTGTTCTCGGGGCGGTACGCCGCGCGGTGGAAGGCCATCACGCGGTCGCGGTCCAGCGTGCGCGTGGCCTCGATGGTGGCGAAGCGCCCGTACGGGTGCTGCGCGCCGTACACCAGCGACTGGAAGGCGTTGCCCGCGATGGCCGCCGCCTCGTCCTTGGCGCGGGTGAGGTTGGTGACGCGCTCGTCGCGCACCCGCTGCACCTCGTTCGCGGGAAAGTCGGGGCGCAGCACCACGTCGCTCATGATCCCCAGCGCGGGCCCGAAGTTCTTCTTCAGCACGTACAGGTTCACCGTGGCCGCGTCGTAGCTGGCCCCGGTGCCCAGCGACGCGCCCAGCAGGTCCAGCGCGTCGGCGATCTGCAGCGAGCTCTTCCCCGCCGCGCCCTCGTCCAGCATCGAGGCGGTGAAGGTGGCCAGCCCCGGGAGCGCGGCCGGGTCCTCGGTGGTCCCCGCGCCGCGGACGACCAGCACCGCGCTCACGACGGGGATCTCGGGCTGGCGGACGTACAGCACCTTCATCCCGTTGGCCAGCCGCCGCTGCACCGGCGTGGGGGGATGGACGGCCCCCGGCGCGCCCAGCGTGGGCGGCGTGGTGGGGAACTGCTGGGCGGCGCCGGCGGCGGGAAGCGCGGCGGCCAGGGCGCCCAGGATCAGGGCCTTGCGGTTCATCAGTGGGCCTCCGTGGCGGCCAGCTCCGTGTGCCCCTGCGGGACGAAGCTCAGGACGATGCGGTTCTTCCCCTGCAGGTACTCGCGCGCCACGCGCTGCACGTCGGCGGGGGTCAGCGCCCGGTAGCGCGCCAGGTCGCGCGCCGCGAAGCCCGGGTCGCCGGCGAAGTACTCGTAGTCGTTCAGCTGGTCGGCCTTGTTCTCCACCGTCTCCAGCCCCGACACGAACGTGGTCTCGATCCCGTTCACCACCCGCTGCAGCTCCTCGGCGGTGGGCGGGGTGGCGGCCAGCTTGGCGATCTCCTCGTTCACCGCCGTCTCCATCGCGTCCAGCTGCGTCCCCGGCTTGCCGCGGATGATCACCCAGAAGTCGCCGGAGAGGAGGTTGGCGTCGTTGAACGCGTTCGTGCTCTGCGCCACCTGCTGCTCGTACACCAGGCGCTTGTACAGCCGCGAGCTCTTGCCGCCGGTGAGGATCTGCGCCAGCGCGTTCAGCGCCGCCTCGTCGCGCGAGAAGCGCGGGCCGCTGCGCCAGGTCATGGTCAGCTGCGGCAGGGTGACGCGGTCTTCCCTGGTGATGTAGCGCGTGGCCGGGATCGGCGGGATGGGCACGGTGGGCTTGGAGACCGCCGGCCCGGGCCGGATCCAGCCGAAGTACTGCTCGGCCCAGCGCCGCACGTCGGCCGCGTTCACGTCGCCGGCCACGGTCAGGACGGCGTTGTTGGGCGTGTAGTAGTTGCGGAAGAAGCCCTTCACGTCGTCCAGGCTGGCCGCCGAGAGGTCGGCCATCGAGCCGATGGTGGTCCAGTGGTACGGATGGCCCTCGGGGTACAGCGCGTCGTACGCCGTTTCCCACATCAGCCCGTACGGCTGGTTCTCGTAGCGCTGGCGGCGCTCGTTCTTCACCACGTCGCGCTGGGTGTCGAGCTTGGACTGGGTGAGCGAGTCCAGCAGCGTGCCCATGCGGTCGGCCTCCAGCCACAGCGCCAGCGGCACCGCGTTGGAGGGGATGATCTCGTAGTAGTTGGTGCGGTCGGTGGTGGTGCTGCCGTTGTTGCTGCCGCCGGCGTTCTCCAGCAGCGCGTCGAACCGGCCCTGGGCCACATGGCCGCTGCCCATGAACATCACGTGCTCGAACAGGTGCGCGAACCCGGTGCGGCCGGGGCGTTCGTACCCCGAGCCCACGTGGTACCACACGTTCACCGCGGCCACGGGGGTGGAGTGGTCTTCCGCCACGATCACCTTCAGGCCGTTGTTCAGCGTGAAGGTGGTGTGGGGGATGCTGACCTCCTGCGCGGCCAGCGGCGCGGCCAGCAGGAGGAGCGGAACGACGAGGCGTTTCATGCGGGGCTCCGCCTTTCGGAAGAGGGAGATTTTTCGTTCGCCGGGAGGCTAAAACGTTAGCACGCACCCCGGCGAGCCGCCAGAGCGCCGGGGTGAACCCCGCTCAGCGCGGGATGTTCCGTCGAACAGCAGGGGACAGGGGACTGTAGACAGGGATAGGCGTTAGGAGATGGAGATGGGGACAGGTGATGGGCCATGCGCTCTGGAAGGCGGCTGAAGCCGCGGCAACAACTACGGAAAGCCTCGCAAACCGCGCGAGGCTTCAACAACTCATATCACACAAAGAAGCAGGGCAGCGGAGGAATCGCTCCGCTGCCCTGCTTCTTTCGCTGTCGTCAACCCTGTTCCCTGTCCCCTGTTCCTGCTCTTCCTACTGTCCCGCCGGGAGGTTCCTCGCGAGCAGCCAGGCGCGCACGTCGCCCACGTCCAGGCGGCCGTTGGCGTTGCCCTGCAGGTCCAGGTAGGCGGACTGGGCCTGCGTGAGGGTGCCGCCGCCCAGCAGATGGTTCACCACCGCGTCCTGCGCCAGCTGCGGCTCGGCCACCTCGATGCGCACGTCGCGCTTGCCGAAGCCGTTGGGCGTGGTGACCAGCACGGTGAAGGCGTAGCTCCCCGCCTTCGCGGGCGTCCCCTCGATGCGGCCGGTGGAGACGAGGGTGAGCCCCTTCGGCAGCTGGCCGGCGCTCACGCTCCATATCCCGGCCTCGGCGTTGCTGGCGGCGAGCTGGAAGGCGTACGGCGCGCCCATCATCCCCGGCGCCAGCACCGCGTCGCTGGTCACGGTCACGTTCCCCTCGGTGCTCACCTCCACCCGGAAGCCGTCGGCCGTGGCCTCGAGCACCCGCACGCGCACGCCGTTCTGGAAGTCGGTGAAGGTCTCGCCGGGAACCCACATCGCCCCCGCGTCGTTGGGGTTCCCGTTGTTGTCGGGGTCCACCACCTTGGCGGGCACGTCGTCGTTCAGGTTCACCCGGTGGATGACCACCGCCTCGCCGGGGATGCGGCCCACCGCGTCGTACCCGGCGTAGCGGCGCGCCTCCACCGTGTAGAAGGTGCCAGTGCCGGTGCCGGTCTGGATCTGCACCATCTGGTACCCCGCCGACGTGGGGACCGCGTCGCGCACCAGGTCCAGCGTGGCCGTGCCGGAGGTGGCCAGCACGTACTTCCGCGCGGCGGGGATCCACCCCAGCAGGTCCTTGTGGAAGGCGATGGTGTGCGGCGCCACGCGGGTGCCCGCGTCGGTGCTCCCGCCGCCGCTCATCACGTCCCAGCGCGAATCGTACGTGGCGTCGTACGGGCCCGACGAGTGCGGAAGCCCCAGCGAGTGCCCGGTCTCGTGCGCGTAGGTGGACTGCGTGGCCCAGCTGGCCATCCAGGTGGTGGCGAAGCGGCGCGTCTGCCCGTCGATGGTCAGGTTCCACGACCCGCCCCACGACGAGTTATCGAGCGGCGAGTTGAACTGCATGTTGATGCCGGCGTACTGCGTGAAGTCCACCGAGGCGTCCGCGGCGCCGGTGCAGTCCTGGATCAGCATCCCCAGGTTCGCGGTGCCCGACGAGTTCATGTAGTCGCCGCTGGCGCGGGGGAGGACGAACGGCCCCACCACCTGCGTGGTCAGGTCCACCCGGTCTTCCGAGCTCTCGCGCCAGTAGTGCTCCAGCCCCGGGTACGCCGACCCCATCCACTTCTCGTAGACCGACGCGGGGTGCGGGTCGGCCGCGGCCATGTTGGGAAAGCGGCAGAGCAGGGTCACGTAGGTGCGCGGCCCGTGCTGGTTCACGTACGAGACGGAGAGGCGCGGCCCGTCCAGCGGCTGGATCGCGTGCACGCGCAGGCGGGGAACTGCGCGCCCGGCCCCCGCGGGCGCCAGGTCGCCGGTGACGCTCACCCGGCGCCCGTTCAGCCGCAGCATCCCGCCGAACGGCTCCAGGTCCGCGTGCGTGGCGTCCAGCTCCGTCGCGTCGCCCCTGGCATCCACCAGGAACAGGTTCACGGCGGCCAGCGCGTTCTCGGTGCCGCGCGTCTGCCAGACCACGTTCAGCGTGCCGGTGCGCGTCTCGCCGGGAACGCTCCCCGGCATCGCCGCCCAGGCGGCCAGCGCGGCGGCGGCCAGCGCGAGCGCGGCGCGGAAGCGGCTGCGGGAGATGGAGATGCGTGGCATCGCTCAGCTCCCCCGCTTCACGGTGGCCGAGTACCCCGAGACGGACCCGCGCGCCGCGTTCCCCGCGTCGGCCGCCTCCTGCACGGTGGCGCTGTACTCCCCCGCCCGCCCGGCGTCGGGCACCGACACCTGCAGCAGCGCCCCGTCCGCGATCGTCCCGAACACCGCCACGCGGGTGGTGGTCCCCTGCGTTCGCGTGTACACCACGTTCGTGGCCACGGCGGGCTGCACGTCGGTGACCGCGGCGGGGCCGCTCAGCGTGAGCACCAGCGCGCGGTCGCCCGCGTTGGGGTTGTCGAGCGTGACGGTGAGCACGCCGGGGCCGGGCGCCGCCGAGCCGGTGCCGTCTCCGCCGCCGCAGGCGGAGAGGAGCGCGGCGGCCACGAGCAGGGCCGCGCGGGAGATGGGCTTCATGGGGTCCATCGATGGAAGGGAGGATAGGGAGACGCGCTGATACACACGTCCCCGCCGCCGGGTCCGCTGAGAGAACGCCGCCACCGCCATCTCTCTGACAGCTCACCCGCCCCGCACCCTGCGCCAGGAATGGCGCCGCGCCGCCGCGGTCCGCTTCTCCGTTTCCCTCCGCTTCCTCCGTGTGATCCTTTGAAGACGGTTAATCACACAGAGGAAACGGAGGGAACGGAGGAAAAGGAGACGAAACCGTCGCCAGGAAGTTGAACGGCGCGGCCGGCCGCTGCAACGATTTCGACCGCGTCGATCCAGCGTCCGTCGAATGCCGGCGCGGACGCGCGGTATGCACGTTGCGATTGGGGATGGCGGCCGATCGGCGCCGCGGCGCGGATCGGCTCACATCGGTGGCATCGCGGTCCCACCCCGGCGGGTCAGCAGACGCGAGCACGGATGCGGAATCGGCTGCGGTTCTCCCCATCTCCCCGACCCAACGGCGCGCGCCCGGTCCGGCGCGGCGCCCTCCTCCTGCTCGCGTGGGCCCTCTGCGCGTGCGGCGGCGGATCTCCCGACAAGCGGGCGCAGGACGCCGTCGAGTCCGCGCGCTCGTGGACGGCCACGATGCGCCTGGCCGGCAACGCGTGGCTGGCGGGGAAGGTCCCCTCCGTGTACGCCCGGCAGACGTTCCGGAAGGCGCACGAGACGCTGGGAACGGAGATGGCGGCGCTGCGCAGGGACGGCGTTCCGCCCGTGCTCCGCCCCGAGCTGGGGCGCCTGCACGCGCCCGCCGAGTCCGCGCGGCGGCTGGCGGACGCCGTGGAGCGCCGCGACACCACGGCGGTGCGGCAGGAGCTGGGCGCGCTGGCGGTGCAGGACGCCGGGCTGGAGGCGCTGGAGCGGCGCCTCCCGGGAACGGGGAACTAGGCCGTGGCGCTGAAGCCCAAGCAGCTGGTGGAGGTCGCGCTGGGCGTGCTGACCAGCATCGGCGGGTACCTGGACGTGGGCGCCATCGCCACCTCGTCGCAGGCGGGCGCGGAGTTCGGCTTCCGGCACCTGTGGGTGATCGGGCTGGGAACGCTGGCGGTGGTCTTCCTGCTGGAGATGTCGGGGCGCTTCGCCGCGGTCAGCAGGCACACCATCCGCGAGGGGATGCGCGAGCGGCTGGGCTTTTCCTTCTTCGTCACCACCTGCAGCGCCGAGGTGGTGGTGGACGTGCTGATTCTGGCGTCGGAGATCGGCGGGATCTCGCTGGCCCTGCAGCTGGTTACGGGCGTGCCCGCGCGGTGGTGGGCGGTGCCGGTGGGGCTCTTCGCCTGGCTGCTGCTCTGGAAGGGAACCTTCGGCGTGCTGGAGAAGGGGGTCGCGCTCCTCGGGCTGGTCACCCTCGCCTTCGTGGTGGCCGTGGTGCGGCTGCATCCGGCGGTCGGCGAGGTGGCGCGCGGGTTCATCCCCGGCGGCGGGGGCGGCGACGCGGCGCACTACTGGTTCGTGGCCGTCTCCATCCTGGGCGCGCTGATCTCGCCGTACCTCTTCTACTTCTACTCCGCCGGCGCGGTCGAGGACGGGTGGGGGAAGGACCACATCGCCACCAACCGCATGGTGGCAGGGGTGGGGATGACGTTCGGGAGCGTGGTCGCCTGCAGCGTGCTGATCGTGGCGGCCGTGGTGTTCCTGCCGCGCGGCATCCACGTGGACCAGTACGAGCAGGTGGCGCTGGGACTGACGTCGGCGCTGGGCGGGAGCTGGGGGTTCTACCTCTTCGCGGCGTCGCTGGGCATCGCGTGCCTGGGCGCGGCGCTGGAGGTGTCGCTGGCGATCCCGTACGTCCTGGCGCAGGGGCTGGGGTGGGTGTGGGGCGAGAACAAGAAGCCGTCGGCGGCGCCGCGCTTCGCCATCACCTACACCATCGCCATCGTCCTGGGCGTGGTGCCGATCCTCCTGGGGGTGGACCCGCTGAAGCTGACGGTGTTCAGCATGGCGCTCACGGCGGTGTTCCTGCCGCTGGCCATCTTCCCCTTCCTGGTGCTGATGAACGACGAGCGGTACCTGGGCGAGCACCGCAACGGGCGCCTGAGCAACTTCGTGGTGATCGCGTCGGTGTGCATCGCCTTCGTCCTCGCCCTCGTCACCATCCCGCTGGAGATCATGGGGGGATGAAGGATGACAGGGGACAGGGATGAAGATTGGGATGGAGATGGATCGGATGTCGGCTGCGAAGATGGCATGGAAGGCGAATGAATTCGCGGCAACAACCGCACAAAGTCCCTGCGGGACTGCGGCGGAGGCATTGCCGCAGGTCGACAGCATACATGATGGCCTAACCCGGAGGACGTCATCCTGAGGGAGCCTAAGCGACTGAAGGATCCATAGTTGACGCATGAGCGCCGGCTGGCTGGACGCGTCAAAGAGACGGACGTGCTGGACCGGCTATAGATCCTTCGGCCGCCGCCGGGATTCGGGGTGGAAGATGGTTTGGAGCAGCGGCGGCGCTCAGGATGACGTCATCTTGTGGTGGGCGAAGGGAGGAAATACGCGATGATCGAGGACGGGCACGAGTACGACCTGGTGGGGCACGTGCTGGATCAGCAGCTCCGCGACTTCATCGGGCGGCCGATGGGGATGGTGGACGGGCTGGTGCTGGAGATCCGCGACGGCGAGCCGCCGCGCGTGAGCCACATCGAGATCGGCGGCGATACCCTGGCCATGCGGCTGAAGCAGCCGCTGGGGCGCTGGCTGGGGGCCGCCGCGCGCCGGTGGGGGGGCACCCGCGGCCAGCCCTTCCGCATCCCGTGGGAGAAGGTGAAGAGCGTGGGGCTGGACGTGGAGGTGGACGTGGACGCGGACCAGACCCCGGCGATGTACTGGGAGCACCGCATCGGCGCCGTGGTGCGCAGGATTCCGGGCTCGTGAGCGCGGGCGAGGCGCACGTCGAGCGGCTGCTGGGCCGCCCCGTGGTGGACGCCGACGGCCGCAGCCTGGGGCGGATGGAGGAGATCCGCGCCGTCGCGCACGGCGGGCAGCTGTACGTGAGCCAGTACGTCGTGGGGCGATACGGCGTGGCCGCGCGGCTGACGTCGGAGTCGCTGCTGCCGCGGGTGCTGCACCTGGTCGGCATCGCGCGCCGCCGCCGCGGCTACGTCATCCCGTGGATCTGGATGGACCTCTCCGACCCCGAGCACCCTCGCACCACCAAGCCGATGCACCTGCTGACGGCGATCGACGACGACGCGACGCCGTATAAACCGGTGGATATCTAAAAGTCCTAAGTGCTAAGTCCTAAGTCCTAAGTGCTGAGTGCGATGTGGCCACTCAGGACTTGGGACTTAGGACTTAGGACTTCTTTTCGTCTCCACTCCCCCGCCGTGTCCTCAGCCTCGCCAGCGCCAGGTCCGCGGCGCCCAGCGACGGCGCGTTGTCGCCCAGGCCGGCGTGCACGAAGTCGACGCGCGCGGCGGCGGCGGGGAGGGCGCGGGCGCGGACGACGGCGGTGGCACGGTCCAGCAGCTCGGGGAAGCCCTCCATCACCCCGCCGCCCAGGATCACGCGGCGCGGGTTCAGGCCGTTCACCAGCCCCACCAGCGCCGCGCCCAGGATGCCGCCGGTGTCGTCGATCAGCTGCGTCGCCAGCGCGTCCCCGGCCCGCAGCGCGGCGGCCACCGACTCGCCGGTGATGGCGTCGGCCGAGCCGGCGGCGCGGATCAGCGGCTGGCCGGCGGCGTGGTGCGCCAGCACGGCCTCGCGGGCGCGCTCCTCGATCCCCCAGCCGCCGCAGTAGGCCTCCAGGCAGCCGCGGTTGCCGCACCGGCACTGCCGGCCCCCGGCCACCACCGTCATGTGGCCGAACTCGCCGGCCACCCCGTCTCCCCCCTCCAGCAGCCGCCCGCCCAGCACCGCCCCGCCGCCCACGCCGGTGCCCAGGAACAGCACCAGCAGGTCGCGCACGCCGCGCCCGCCGCCCAGGCGCCACTCGGCCCAGGTGGCGGCGCGCACGTCGTTGGCCACGGTCGCGGGGATGCCGAAGGCCTTCGCCGCCAGCCCGCGCACGTCCGCGCCGGTCCACCCCAGGTTGGGCGCGCCCAGCAGAACGCCGCGCGGGCCGACCTGGCCGGCCACGGAGACGCCGACCGCCACGGCCTCGGCGAACGCGCCGCCGAACTCCGCGCGCGCCGCCCCGGCCGCGCGGGTGAGCGTGGCCGCCGCGCCCCCCTCGGGCTCGGTGGGGATGCGGTGCTCGGCCACCACGCGCCCGCCGCGCCCGGCCAGCACGATCTCCGTCTTGGTCCCGCCGACGTCCACCCCCAGGGCCAGCCGGCCGTCGTTCCTCATCCCCATCCCCCGTCTGGTCACCCCACTGCCCCGCGCGCGGCTCCCCGCGGATGCGCCGAAGATGCCGCCCGGCCGCCCCGGCGGCAACCGGTGCCCCGGCACCGGGCGGCGTTAACCGGGTATGCGGGCCGGGGGTCCTCAAAGCGTGGACGTCCGCGCGCCGCGGTCCGGGCGTTGCGGGGGTCCGGCGGGTGGAAGGGAAACGAAAACGACATGACACGATCCGACAGGCCGCTCCGGCTTTCGCCGCGGCAGCGGCTGGCGGCGGTGCTCACCCCCGCGCTGCTGGTGCTGGCGTTCGACGCGGCCACCTTCTGGGGCACGCTGCGCGAGCGCGGCAGCCGCAACGTGGTGGACGAGAGCCACCGCACCATCGAGGCGCTGCAGCAGGTGCTGGCCACCTCCTCGGCGGCCGAGACGGCGCAGCAGCGCTACCTGCTCACCGGCGACGAGAGCGCGCTGGTGCCGTTCGAGCGCGCCCGCGGCGAGATGGGGACGCTGCTGGCCCGGCTGCACGCGCTGACCGCCGACGATCCGGAGGCCGCGAAGGCGCGTGCCGACACGCTGGAGCGCGTCATCACCCAGCGCATGGACGAGCTCCGCGCCACCGCCGCGCTCGCCCGGGCCGGCGACCGCGCGGGGGCGCTGCAGCGGGTGCGCTCGGCGCGGGTGGCGCGGCTGGCGGACGAGGCCGCGCGCGTGGCCGATGCGGTGCGGGGCAACGAGGAAGCCGAGCTGAGCGCCCGCGGCACCCGCGAGGAGGGGGTCACGCGGCGGCTGGTGCTGCTGGTGGTGCTGGGCGCCGCCGCCTGCGCCGGGGTGACGCTGGCGGTGAACGCGCTGCTGGGGCGCTACGGCGCCAGCCAGGAGGCGTTCGCGGGAGAGATGGAGAGGCTGAACGCGCGCCTGGCCGAGCAGTCGGCCGCGCTGCAGCAGCTGACCGCCGAGCTGCAGGAGCGCACTTCGGCGGCGGAAGAGGCCAACCGCGCCAAGTCCCGCTTCCTGGCGGGGATGTCGCACGACCTGCGCACGCCGCTGAACGCCATCTCCGGCTACACCGACCTGCTGGAGACGGGGATCCGCGGCCCCGTGAACGACGCGCAGAAGGCCGACCTGCAGCGCATCCGCGCCAGCAGCCGCCACCTGCTGTCGCTCATCGACACCATCCTGAGCTTCGCGCGCACCGAGTCGGGGAAGCTGGAGGTGCGCGTGGAGCCGGTGCCCGCCGCCGGGCTGGTGCGCGGCATCGAATCGTCCTTCCTCCCGCAGCTGGCCGAGAAGGGGCTGCACTACGAGTGCGACCCGGGGCCGCCGGGGCTGTGGGTGATGGCCGACCCGGGAAAGACCGAGCGCGTGCTGCTGAACCTGATCGGCAACGCCATCAAGTTCACCGATGCGGGCGGCCGGGTGGCGGTGCGGTGCGAGGACGAGGGCGATGTCGTGGCCATCCACGCCCGCGACACCGGCCGGGGGATCGCGCGGGACCAGCTACCGCACGTCTTCCAGCCCTTCGTGCAGGTCGATCGCGAGCAGGTGCCCGAGGCGAAGCGTGGCGTGGGGCTGGGCCTCGCCATCTCCCGCGAGCTGGCCGTGGCGATGGGCGGCACGCTGACGGTGGAGAGCGAGGTCGGCCGCGGCTCCGTCTTCACCCTGCGCCTCCCGCGCGCCCCGATCCCCGCGCGCGCCCCGGCACGTCCGCGACGGCCGACGTAGCCGTGGGGTGATCCGTAGGAGAAAAAGGGACAGGGACGGCGGGGGATGAGAAGCAGAATCAGCGGAGTCGACGGTGGAAGTAGCACCGTTGACTCCATTTGGCTCCCCTGTTGTCGGATCCCGGATCTGGCCATCATCCGTGCATTACAAACGCACAGAGAGACCATCCTGCATCGTCCCTGCGCTGCGCGCGTCCAGGGAGGATGAAAGGAGATCGGTCGTGAGCACCGATGCCACGGAATGAGCGGATCAGCCTCGCGCAGTTTGCGAGGCTTCCCGTAGTTGTTGCTGCGACTTCAGTCGCCGGTGACCGGTTGCGCCCGGAACTTTCTATTCAGCGCCTGTGGACCTTGACCTGCGGCGAGTTGGATGCAGGTTAGGAAAGCATCCTTTCCCGAGACGCCCGCCGCCGGCCCGCGGCGCCATTCCGCGTCTCCGGGGCCGCCCTTCGGCCGTCCAGGGGGTCGAAGCCCATGCCTCCCGCGCTCCAGCCCCTCCGGCTCTCCCCCGCGCAGCGCTTCGCGGCCGTGTTCGTCCCCGCGCTGCTGGTGCTGGCGTTCGGCGCCGCCACCTGGTGGGGCACCCTGCGCGAGCGCCGCTCCCGCATCGCCGTCGACCAGAGCCACCGCACCCTCGAGGCGCTGGACTCGCTCGTCACCACCCTGGTGAACGCCGAGACGGGGCAGCGCGGCTACCTGCTCACGGGGCGCGACGAGTACCTGGACCCGTTCCGCCGCGCAGACGGAGAGGTGCACCGGCACATCGGGCGGCTCCGGACGCTGGCCGGCGACGACCCGCCCATCGCCCGGGCGCGGGTGGACTCGCTCTCGCTCCTCGCCGGCCGGAAGTTCGACGAGCTGAACGAGACGATCACCCTCGCCCGGAACGGCCGGCGCGACGCCGCGCTGGCGATCGTGGCCAGCGGCCGCGGCCGGAACACGATGGAGGCCATCCGCCGCACCGCCGCCTCGCTGGCGGCGGGTGAGAACGCCGAGCTGGCCCAGCGCGCCGAATCCGAGGAGCGCACTTCCAGCGGCGTGGCCCTGCTCATCGTGCTGGGCGCCGCCGGCTCGGCGCTGGTGTCGCTGCTGCTGAACCGCGTGCTGCACCGCTACGGAGAAACGCAGGCCGCCTTCGCCGCCGAGCTGGAGACGGCCAACCACCAGCTCGAGGAGCAGCAGGCCGAGCTGGAGATGCAGTACGAGCAGCTGCAGGAGCAGTCCACCGAGCTCGAGGCGCAGTCGGCGCAGCTGCAGGAGCAGGGCGCGGAGCTGGCGATGCAGAACGACGCGCTGCAGGAGGCCTCGGTGGAGCTGCAGCGCCGCACCGACGCGGCCGAAGAGGCCAACCGCGTGAAGGCGCGCTTCCTGGCCGCCATGTCGCACGACCTGCGCACGCCGCTGAACGCCATCGCCGGCTACGCCGACCTGCTGGAGATGGGGATCCGCGGCCCCGTGAACCAGGCGCAGATCGACGACCTGGCGCGCATCCGCAACAGCACGCGCCACCTCCTCTCGCTGATTACGGGGATCCTGGACTTCGCGCGGGTCGAGGCCGGGCACCTGGAGGTGCGGGTGGAGAACGTGCCGCTCGCCGCCACGGTGCGCGGGGTGGAGTCGTCCATCCTCCCGCAGGCGGCGGAGAAGGGGGTGCGCTTCGAGACCGACCCCGGGGCCGACGAGGTGTGGGTGGAGGCGGACCCCGAGAAGGTGGTGCAGGTGCTGCTGAACCTGGTGGGCAACGCCATCAAGTTCACCGGCGCGGGCGGCGAGGTGGCGCTGAGCTGCGTGGAGGACGGCGACGAGATGGTGGCCATCCACGTGCGCGACACCGGCCGCGGCATTCCGCCCGGGCAGCTTCCCACCATCTTCGAGCCGTTCGTGCAGGTGGACCGCGAGCAGGTGGCCGAGCGGCAGCGCGGCGTGGGGCTGGGGCTGGCCATCAGCCGCGAGCTGGCCGTGGCCATGGGCGGCGCGCTCTCGGTGCAGAGCGAGCCGGGCAAGGGCTCCATCTTCACCTTGCGCCTGCGCCGCGCCGCGAACCCGCACGCCCTGCCGCAGGCCGCCCCGGGCGCGGGCGAGGCCGGGGCGGTGTGATCGCCCGAACCGCACGCAGTGCGCCTTGACGCGCGGCCGTCCGCGACGTTGTGTTACCTCCGTGCCCGCGCGGACGCCGGGCACGGAGGAGCACACTTCACGCGGGAGACGGCGACATGGAGAAGCTGCGGCTGAACGTGGACGGGCTGAAGATCGAGAGCTTCGAGCCCCGGCCGGGCGGGCGCGACGCGAACGCGGCGCCGTTCGTGGCTTTCTGCAGCGTGCAGCCCACCTGCGGCAACCCCTCGCGCGGCGAGGAGACGTACCAGCAGGAGGTCATCACGCGCTACGCCTGCTGCGTCTGAGGCGCGGTTCCGCACACCCTTTCACGGCGGAGGTACCGATGAACAAGCTGCGGCTGGAGCTGGACGGGCTGAAGGTGGAGAGCTTCGAGGCGAGCGCGGAGCGGCGCGGCAAGGGAACGGTGCTGGGGTTCGACGGCAGCACCTGCAGCAACCAGCCGACCTGCGGCATCGCCTCGCGCGGCGAGGAGACGTACGAGCAGGAGGTGTTCACCCGCTACGCCTGCTGCGTCTGAGGCGCGGCCCGCACACACGCGAAACCCTGGAGGAAACGATGGACAAGCTGCGGCTGGAGCTGGACGGGCTGAAAGTGGAGAGCTTCGAGGCGAGCGCCGGCGCCCGCGCGAAGGGCACCGTACGCGGGTACGACGATAGCGTGTGCAGCCAGGGCTACACCTGCGGCGCCGCCTCGCGCGGCGAGGAGACGTACGAGCAGGAGATCAACACCCGCTACGCCTGCTGCGTCTGACGGCAGCCCCGTTCGCGTCCCCACCGCCGCCGAGCGGATCCGCCGGACAGACGAAGGCCCTCGCATCCGATTGGGATGCGGGGGCTTTCGGCTTCTGCGCCACCCGGCAAACGTATCCAGAGTGGCCGCGCGACGGAGCCTGCGATGCACGGCACTTGTTCTAAAACGCTTATTTGCGTAGCCTTCCCAATGCATGTTGCGGAATTTAGTCGAATTTCCGCTTGTCAGTGCATTCCACACGCATTCACGGGAACAGCCGTGCTGATTCGCTTCCGGGTTAAGAACTACCGCTCGATCAGGGACGAGCAGGAGTTCTCCCTTGTCGCATCTACTATGTCGGAGCTTCCCGAGGCGGTTGCGCGCCCGTCCGCCTTTGACTTCGGCGTGCTTCGTAGCGCCGCGTTATACGGTCCCAACGCGTCGGGTAAATCGACGCTCTGCTCCGCGCTTCAGTTTATGAAGTCCGCTGTAACTGATTCGCATAAATCCTGGGATCCGGGTGGTGGAATTTCCCGCGATCCATTTGCTCTGGACACCACCTCTGTGGGTGAGCCTTCATCCTTCATCGTAGATGTGAGTTTAGACAACATAAGATACGAGTACGGTTTCGTTGTCGATTCTTCTCGGGTGCTGGAGGAATGGCTCTACGCGTATCCTAAGGGACGGCGTCAGGAGTGGTTCACCCGCACCTATGACCTACCCGACGAGTTCGCATTCAGCCGCCTTCTTTCGGGTGAAAATCGTACGATCGCCGCACTTACTCGCCCGAACAGCCTGTTCCTCTCCGCCGCGGCGCAGAATAACCATCAAATGTTGTCTCCGCTCCACGAGTGGTTCTCTAAACAGCTTCGGGTTATCGAAGCAGGAACTTTCGACAACCTCACGCTTGAAGTGAGTGAACGCTGTCTGGATCCCGACTATCGCGCGAAGGTCTTCGACATCTTGAAATCCGCGGATCTCGGGATCACGGAAATCGAAGTGTTGGAGGATGATCAGGAAGGAGCCGCTCGCGCGCGGATGTTGGATAAAATGATGGCGGTATTCGGCTCTTCCGAGCTGGCAAGCGTGAAGCTTGTTCATCGCACGAACGGCCGTATCCCCGTGGCTTTGCCATTCAAGGGAGAGTCCGCAGGAACGCGTACACTGTTTGCCCTCGCCGGAGCAATGGTCGAGGTAATGACGAGCGGTGGAACCTTGGTGGTCGACGAGCTCGACCGCAGCCTTCATCCGCACCTGGCGCTCAAGATCGTCCGCATGTTCAACGATCCGGAGACAAACCCGAACGGTGCGCAGCTGATCTTCAACACCCACGACACCAATCTCCTCGACACCGAGCTCCTCCGGCGGGATCAAATCTGGTTCACGGAGAAGGGAGACGACGGCGCAACACGGCTGTTCCCGCTGACCGACTTCCGCGCGCGAAAGCACGAGAATCTCGAGCGTGGGTACCTGCAGGGACGCTTCGGCGCGGTTCCGTCGGTGCGCACGCCTCCAACGTTCCGGCGGACCGGCAGCTGATGGCGCGCGGTCCGCGCCGGGGAGGCGGAAACTCGCTGGGCCGGCGAGCCCCGTTCCGTGATCCCCTTCCCATGATCCTCGTCGTGTGCGAGGGGAAGGTCACGGAACCGCAGTACGTGGAGGGATTTCGGCTGGCGCGGGGAGCCAACACGGTTCGCGTACGGGTGGAATCTCCCGGCGGCGATCCGCTCGCATTGGTGGAACGGGCGATCGCGATTCGGGACGATGCCGCGCAGCGTGCAAAGCGCGAGCGCGACGACAATCTGAGATTCGACGAAGTCTGGTGCGTGCTGGACGTGGACCAGCACGCCCGGTTGGAGGCCGCGCGTACACTCGCGGGGAAGGCGGACGTCCAACTCGCCCTATCCAACCCGTGCTTCGAGCTCTGGCTGTTCCTCCACTTCGCGGAACACGCCGCCCACGTGAAACCGGATCAGGCTGCGCGGCTGCTCCGCAAGCATTTGCCCCAGTACGACAAGCATCTCCGCTTCGAGGACCTGGACCCCGGCTATGCGGACGCGGTGAGAAGGGCCGAAGCGCTCGACCGGCACCACGCCGGTCTGGACCAGGAAGGCGCGAATCCCTCTACGGGCGTGTATCGCCTCACCGAACAGATTCGCCGCTTCGGGAAAGAAGCGCGCCTCTGACCGCGATCATCGCCTTCTCGTCACTCCGCCTCCGCGGCCACGTTTGCGAGCAGGCCCAACTCCTCGACGTAGATGGGGCGCAGCGTGCGGGTGAAGAGCCAGCGCTCCACGGCGCCGAGGATGCCGCCGCGGCCCCGCATCACGGTGGAGATGGTCATGCGCGTCGCGCGGCCGCCCTCCAGCGGGTCGGCGATGAAGGTGGTGACGTTGCCGTTCTCGGGATAGCTCTCCACCAGCACGCGGCCGGGCTCCGGCTCGGTAACGTGGCCGCGCAGCGTGGCCGTGCGGCCGAGCACCGTGACCTGGAAGCGGATGACGGTGCCCTCGCCCACCCCGCCCTTCTCCACCACCAGGTCGTGGAACTGCCTGGGGAGGATGCGCGGGTGGCCGGCGTGGTAGTCCGCCACGATCCCGTACACCCGCGCCGGCGGCGCCGCGATGGCCGCCGATTCCTCGATTCTGTATTCCGCCACGTCGGTTCCTCCCTCGTTCGTTGATCCTCATCCAACGCATGAACGGTTGGCGTGGGACGGTTCTAACACGCCATGGAACCGCCCAGGCACACCGGCGGCTGGCCGATGCTCTGCCGTTGAAGCCTCGCGCGGTTGGCGAGGCTTTCCGTGGTTGTTGCCGCGGCTTCAGCCGCCTTTGCGATCAGCGGCGGGACACCTCCCGGGCCTCCGCGGAAACTCCCGGCGCGCGCGGTGTACACCGGCGCACCCCGAAACGGCGGCAACCCGCGGCGCTTCTGCTTGACGCGGTGCGGGACACGGACGATTCTATACCCCCATGCGCAAGCTCCTGATCTTCATCGGCGTGCTGCTGGCCGCACACGTCGCCCTGCTCTTCGTCCGCCCCGGCGGCGCCCAGGCCCCCGCGGCCGCGCCGGCCGGCGGCCACAGGCTCACCGTCGGCATCGTGTTCGACGTGGGCGGCCGCGGCGACAAGAGCTTCAACGACGGCGCCTACCTGGGCGCCATGCGCGCCGCCCGCGAGCTGGGCGCCGACGTCCGCCTGGTGGAGCCCGGCGAGGGCTCGGACCGCGAGGCCGGGCTCCGGCTGCTGGCCGCGCAGGGCCTCGACCTCGTCATCGGCGTCGGCTTCATCTTCAGCGACGACCTGACGCAGCTGGCGAAGGAATATCCCGGCATCCACTTCGCCGGGGTGGACTACGCGCTGTCGACCGACGCGCAGGGGAACGTCATCCCCCCGCCGCCCAACCTGGCCGCGCTGAAGTTCCGCGAGGAGCAGGGCTCGTTCCTGGTGGGCGCCATCGCCGCGCTCACCAGCAAGACCAAGAAGGTGGGCTTCGTGGGCGGGATGGACATCCCCCTGATCCACAAGTTCGAGGCGGGCTACAAGGCGGGCGTGCACTCCGTCTGCCCCGACTGCCGCGTGATCGCGCAGTACGCGGGCGTGACCCCCGAGGCCTTCCGCAACCCGGGGAAGGGGAAGGAGCTGGCGCTCAGCCAGTACAACCAGGGCGTCGACGTCATCTTCCACGCCTCGGGCAGCACCGGGCTGGGCGTGTTCGAGGCCGCGCGCGCCACCGGCAAGCTGGCGATCGGCGTGGACGCCGACCAGTACCAGGAGGCGCCGGGCTTCGTGCTCACCAGCATGGTGAAAGGCGTGGACAACGCCGTGTTCGACGAGGTGAAGAAGGTGCGCGACGGCACCTTCCACGGCGGGGTGGACTGGTTCGGTCTGAAGGAGAACGGCGTGCGCTACGTGTACGACGAGCACAACCGCGCCCTCATCCCCGACTCCGTCCGCACGCGCGTGGAGCAGTTGAAGGCCGAGATCATCGCCGGGCGCATCGTGGTGCCCAGCGAGCGCTGAACCGTCATCATCTCCCCCATCCCGCTACCCCGCACGCAATTGCCCGAGCAACCCTCCGCCGCCCCCGTGGTGCGCATGGCCGGGATCGAGAAGAGCTTCGGCCCCGTGCGCGCCAACCGCGGGGCCAGCCTGGACGTCGGCGCCGGCGAGATCCACGCCCTGGTGGGCGAGAACGGCGCCGGCAAGAGCACCCTCATGCGCATCCTGAGCGGGATGTTCACCCCCGACGCGGGCACCGTGGAGGTCTTCGGCCGCGACGTGACGGGGTGGACCACCGCGCAGGCCATCGACGCCGGCGTGGGGATGGTGCACCAGCACTTCATGCTCGTCCCCACCCTGTCGGTCGCCGAGAACGTCGTCCTTGGAACGGAGCCGCGGCGGCGGCTGGTGCTGGACCGCGACAAGGCCTTCCGCGACGTGGAGGAATTGACGCGGCGTACCGGGCTGATGGTGGACCCGCGCCGCCGCGTGAGCGAGCTGTCGGTGGGCGAGGCGCAGCGGGTGGAGATCCTGAAGGCGCTGCTGCGCGGCGCCAGGGTGCTGGTGCTGGACGAGCCGACCGCCGTGCTCTCGCCCCCCGAGGTGCAGGAGCTGTGGGGCGTGCTCCGCGGCCTGCGGAACAACGGCGCCACGGTGGTCCTCATCACCCACCGGCTGGACGAGGTGATGGACATCTCCGACAACATCACGGTGATGCGCGCAGGGGCCACGGTGGACCGCATCCGCACTTCCGCGACGACGCCGAACGACATCGCGCGGGCGATGGTGGGGCGCGAGGTCGCGCTGGCCGCGGAGGCCGACGTCTACCGCCCCGGGCGGACCGAGACCGGCGCCGCGCCCGCGCTGGAGGTGCGCGACCTGGTCGTGGCCGCGCCCGGCCGCCCGCGCGCGGTGGACGGCGTGTCGTTCGACATCCGCCCCGGCGAGATCCTGGGGATCGCGGGGGTGGAGGGGAACGGGCAGACGGAGCTGATCGAGGCCATCGCCGGCCTGGCCCCCGCCGCCTCGGGATCGATCCGCCTCGCGGGCGCGGACGTGACGGGGACCGGCGTCCGCGAGCGGGGGGACGCGGGGCTCAGCCACATCCCCGAGGACCGGCACCGGCGCGGGCTGCTGCTGGACTACTCCATCGCCGACAACCTCGTTTTGGGACAGCAGCACCGCTTCCAGAAGGGCCTCGCGCTCGACCGCGAGCGCATCGCCCGCAACGCCGACGAGCAGGTGCGCGCGTACGACGTGCGCCCGCCCGACCCGGCGCTCCCGGCACGCGCGCTCAGCGGCGGCAACCAGCAGAAGGTGGTTGTCGCGCGGGAGATGATGCGCGACTTCCGCGTCCTGCTCGCCGCGCAGCCCACACGCGGCGTGGACGTGGGCGCGGTGGAGCTGATCCACGACCGCCTGCGCCAGGCGCGGGACGCGGGGAAGGCGATCCTGCTCGTCTCGGCGGAGCTGAACGAGGTGCTGGCGCTGGCCGACCGCGTGGCGGTGATGTACGGCGGCCGGTTCGTGACGGTGATGCCGCGGTCGGAGGCGAGCGAGGAAGTGCTGGGACCCTACATGACCGGCGCGCAGCGGGAGGCCGCGTGAGCACAGCCGTGCAGCAGACCCCGCCCGCCGCGCCGGAGACGAAGGGCGGCACCGCGTCGTCCGCCTGGCGCGGGCGGCTGGAGGAGGCGCTCCTTCCGCCCATCGTGGCCATCGTGCTGGCGCTGGTGATCGGCGACCTGCTGATCCTTTCCTTCGGCCAGTCGCCCGGCGCCGTCTACAAGCTCCTGCTGGAGGGGACGTGGGGGAACGCCTACGGCTTCGGGCAGGTGCTGTACAAGACGACCACGCTGGCGTTCACCGGGCTGGCCGTCGCCCTGGCGCTCCGGGCCGGGCTCTTCAACATCGGCGCGGAGGGGCAGCTGGCGGCGGGGGGATTCCTGGCGGCGGCGCTGGGGCTGATGCTTCCCGCGGGGACGCCGGGGGTGCTGGCGGTGCCGCTCTGCATCGTCGCCGCGGCGGTGGGCGGAGGAGCCGTGGGCGCGGTGCCAGGGGCGCTGAAGGCACGCTTCGGCGCGCACGAGGTGATCGTCACCATCATGCTGAACTTCATCACCCTGGCGCTGCTGAACTGGATCATCGCCGCGCACCTGCACGTGCCGGAAACGCTGCACACGCCCGATATCCACGCCGGCGCCGTTCCGCGGCTGGGCGGGGCGTTCACCGGGTCGGCGGCCAACTGGACCATCCTGCTGTCGCTCGCCGCCGCCGGCGCGGTGTGGTGGTACCTGTTCCGCACGCGGCGCGGCTACGAGCTGCGCGCGGTGGGGCTGCAGCCGGACGCGGCCGAGTACGCGGGCGTGCGCGTGGGCGGCGTGTGGCTGCGGGCGATGGCGGTCTCGGGCGCGCTGGCGGGGCTGGGCGGGGTGAACTTCGTGCTGGGCTACAAGCACTACTACGAGGACGGCTTCGCGGGCGGCGCCGGGTTCCTGGGGATCGCGGTGGCGCTGGTGGGGCGCAACGACCCCGTCGGCGTGATCCTGGCGGCGCTCTTCTTCGCCACGCTCAGCCAGGGCGGGCTGGCGATCAACGCCGTGGTGCCCAAGCAGATGGTGGAAGTGCTGCAGGGCGTGGTGATCCTGGCCGTCGCGGTGGCCGTGCCCGAGGTGCGGCGCCTTCTCCGCCTCCAGCCGCGGAGGGGCTGACCGATGATCGTGATCACCTTCATCCTGCAGGCGATCCGCATCGCCATCCCCTACCTGTTCGCGGCGTCGGGCGGCGTGGTGGCCGAGCGCGCGGGGGTGGTGTCGCTGACGCTGGAGGGATTCATGCTCAGCGGCGCGTTCTGCGCCACGCTGGGCTCGTACTACAGCGGCAGCGCGTGGGTGGGCCTCCTCTGCGGCGTCGCCGGCGGGCTGGTGATGGGGCTGCTGCACGCGGTGGCGTCGATCCGCTACAAGGCGGACCAGATCGTGGTGGGGATCGCCATCAACCTGCTGGTGGTGGGCCTGACGCGCTTCTTCCTGCACCTGGCGTTCGACAGCTCCAGCAACTCCCCGCGCGTTCCCGGCTTCGGCGGCGAGAACGGGGGGTCGGGAATCATCGCCCTGATCTCCAACCCGCTGGTGTGGCTGGGGATCATCCTGGTGCCGGTGATGGGGTGGGTGATGTACCGCACCCCGTTCGGCCTGCGCGTGCGCGCCGTGGGCGAGCACCCGCTGGCGGCCGAGTCGGTGGGCGTGCCGGTGCCGCGGGTGCGGTATCTTGCGGTGATGCTCTCCGGCGTGCTGGCGGCGCTGGGCGGGGCGTACCTGGCGCTGGACCAGCACCAGTTCACCGACCAGATGACGGCGGGGCGCGGGTACGTGGCCCTGGCCGCGGTGATCTTCGGGCGCTGGGACCCCATCCGCGCGGGCATCGCCTGCCTCTTCTTCGCCGCCGCCGAGACGCTGCAGATCCAGCTCCAGGGCCTGCAGGCCATCCCCAGCCAGTTCGTCTCGATGATCCCCTACGTGCTCACGATCATTGCACTGGCGGGGCTGGTGGGGCGGAGTGTGCCGCCGGCGGCGCTGGGGCGGGCGGAGGATTAGGTAAAAGACCGCCAGCTCTCAGCCAAAACCTTCAACCAAACATCCGGGTGACTGCATGCTCGTTTGGGCGACAGAGTTTCCAGCTGCTTCAGGCACACACGCAGATGATCTCCTGGACGCGGCGAAGGAGTGGTTGGTCGGAAGCCCTCATTCGAAATGGACGCATGAGGATTTCGGTGCCGAGCCGCTAGGAGAAATCACGCGATACAAGAAGGACGCTCAGGAAGTAACTGTAATGAGGGTGACCCTAGACGAGCAGTCTTGGGCAGGGCTTCGGCAGTCATGGATTGAGAAAGGCAACAAGGAGTGGGTGACCGACACCGTTGCACACGAGAAGGACGGAGTAGTCTGGGTATCCGTGCGGCTTCACTGTAATTTATTAACGCCTGGCAGTAGGCTCCCCACTCCTAAAAAACCGTATTTGATTAAGGTGCTCCTGCAGAGACTTGGCGGGGGCTATGATGGAATTCTGCCAATAGATGCTGACCCCGTTCGACTGCGCGAGGACGAAGTTGATGTCGCAGCGGGTTACATGACGGGAACTGCCAGAAATCGGTTACCTGTTGTGTACGTCAGCACAGATTGGGGACGCCAGTACTCCCTGGATGTGAACCGGCTGTCGCGCGACTTAGCGGGAATGGCACACGTTGTAGTTGAGCCATCACGACAGTTCTCCTTCGCACTTAACCGCAATGTTCACGGAATTAACGCCTACAACGGAGCGGTTAGCATCTATTGGCCTGCGGGCCTTGGGGCGCAAGCACGATTTCTACCGATTCGTTTTGCTTCAGCGACAGAACTAGAGAACGCCATTAGAGAGGCCGTTCGCGTTGCGCTTACCCATATTCGGCCGCGGGTTGAGAGCACCTCATCATACCTTCGGGAAGTTATATCTCGCGCACGACTACAACAGCTCCGGACGCAGGGCAGTGCCGGGTGGGAGGAGTACGCTCAAGAGATCGATGCTGAGTTGTCCGCGGTCAGGCAGCAACTTGATGAATCCGAGGCCGAAATTCGGCGTCTCATGGGCGAGAATATGCGGCTGCAGGGATTTGCTAAGACGAGATCTGAAGGGGTGCTGGCGCTGGGCGACGAACAGGAGTTTTATCCCGGAGAGATCACTGAGTGCATCGCTGCTGCGCTTAAAGCGAGTCGAAGTACAATACGTACCGATTCACGATGGATGCACATCATTGAAGACCTCATCGCTGCTAACCCAGCAGGGGAAGGTGCTGAGCAGATCGCATCTCAAATCAAGGACATCTTCGCAAAAGGAGGGAAGTTCGGTACGACGGAACGGCGGGCGCTAGAAGAGCTTGGCTTTGTTGTTACCGACTCGGGAAAGCATGTGAAAGCCGTGTACCATGGTGACGACAGGTACGTATTCTCCATCTCCAAAACACCGAGCGACTCACGAGCAGGGAAAAACCTTGTGAGTACAATAAACAACAAAATCTTTGGGGCTTGACGTCTGCGGTTCGCCAAGTCTGGACAGGAACAGGTGAATTGTACTTCGAAGACTACGAGCCGGGCTCGGTGCACGAGTTCGGCTCGATTCGCGTGGACGAGGAGGAGGTGCTGGCGTTCGGGCGGAGGTTCGATCCGCAGGTGTTCCACACCGATCCGGAAGCCGCGGAGCGGACGGAGTACGGCGGGCTGATCGCCAGCGGGTGGCACACGGCGGGGCTGATGATGCGGCTGTACTCCGACCACTACCTGTCGAAGGTCGCCACCCTCGTCTCCCCCGGCGTGGACAACCTGCGCTGGCTGCGGCCCGTGCGCCCGGGCGACGAGCTGTCGCTGCGCGTGACCGTGGCCGAGGCGCGGCGCTCGCGCAGCAAGCCGGACCGCGGCCTGGTGCGCTCCGACGTGGAGGTGCTGAACCAGCGCGGCGAGGTGGTGATGACGCTCAGCGCGCTCAACTTCTTCCTCTGCCGCACGCCCGGCTGACCTGATCTCACGCGGAGACGCGGGGCGCGGAGAACTCATCGCGGCGGTGAGTTCTCCGTGTCTCCGCGTCTCCGCGTGAGGCTTTCTGTTGCTGTTCTCCTCTGCGGGAACCGGGTTTGCTAGGTGAATTCCGGTTCGAGCGTCGCACACGGAAATTCGGGGAGCGGATGATGGCGGAGCAGGCGGTGAGGGCCGAGGGGGAAGAGCGGAGCGTGTGGGTGGTGTTCAGCGGGCTGCTGCTGGTGATGCTGCTCGCCTCGCTGGACAGCACCATCGTGGCCACGGCGCTGCCGACCATCGTGGGCGAGATGGGCGGCGTGGGCCACCTGGCGTGGGTGGTGACGGCGTACCTGCTGGCGCAGACCATCGTCACCCCGCTCTATGGCAAGCTGGGCGACCTGTACGGGCGCAAGCGCGTCCTCCAGTCGGCCGTCGTCATCTTCCTGCTCGGCTCGGTGCTGTGCGGAATGGCGCGCTCGCTGGAGGCGCTGATCGCCTTCCGCGCGCTGCAGGGCCTGGGCGGCGGCGGGCTGATGGTGAGCTCGATGGCCGCCGTGGGCGACGTGATCCCCCCGCGCGAGCGCGGCCGCTACCAGGGGATCTTCGGCGCGGTGTTCGGGCTGAGCAGCGTGGCCGGGCCGCTGATCGGCGGGTTCTTCACCACGAACCTCACCTGGCGCTGGATCTTCTACATCAACCTCCCGCTCGGCATCGTCGCGATGGTCGTCCTGGCGGCGACGCTTCCCGCCAACCCCGAGCGGAAGCGGCACCGCATCGACTACCTGGGCGCGGCGACGCTGGCGGCGGCGCTCAGCGGAATCATCCTCCTCACCGACCTGGGCGGGGCCACCTTCCCGTGGGGCTCGCCGCAGATCGTGGGGATGGGCGTGGCGAGCGTCGTCTTCCTGGCGCTCTTCGTCTGGATCGAGCGGCGCGCGGCCGAGCCCGTCCTCCCGCTGCGCCTCTTCCGCAACCGCATCTTCACGGTGAGCAGCGCGGTGGGTGTGGTGGTGGGGTTCGCCATGTTCGGCTCCATCACCTTCCTCCCCCTCTTCCTGCAGACGGTGAAGGGCGCCAGCCCCACGGGCTCCGGGCTGCAGCTGCTGCCGGTGATGGGGGGGATGCTGGTGACGTCGATCGTCAGCGGCCAGCTCATCTCCCGCTGGGGGCGCTACCGCGTGTTCCCGATCGTGGGAACGGCGGTGATGAGCGCGGGCCTCTTCCTCCTCTCGCGGATGCGCGCCGACACCGGCCTGGCCACCGCCTCGCTGTACATGCTGGTGGTGGGGATGGGGCTGGGAATGGTGATGCAGGTGCTGGTGCTGGCCGTGCAGAACTCGGTGGACTACGAGGACCTGGGCGTGGCGACCAGCGGGGCGACGCTCTTCCGCTCCATCGGCGGCTCGCTGGGGACGGCGGTGCTGGGCGCGGTGTTCGCCTCGCGCCTGACGGCGACGCTCGCGCGGGTGATGCCCGGGGCCGCGGGCGCGGTGACCGGCGGCGGCGGGGGGATGGATCCGGCAGCGATCCAGCGGCTGCCGGCGGCGACGCGAGGCGTTTTCCTGGACGCCTTCACCCGCTCGCTGGACTTCGTCTTCCTGTTTGCGGCCATCGTGGGCGCCGCGGCGTTCCTGCTGTCGTGGCTGCTGGAGGAGCGGCCGCTGCGCGACTCGGTCGCGGCGGGCGGCGCCGGCGTGGGCGAGACCATGGCGATGCCGGAGGACGGGGAGAGCTGGCCGCCGTTCTCGCGCTCGCTCTGGCACCTGATGCACCGCGACGCCAAGGTGCGGATGATCGAGAAGATCTCCGCGCTCGCGGGCGTGGGCCTGAGCCCGGCCGCGTGCTGGATGCTGGCGCGCGTAGGCCAGCACCTCGACACCGATCCGTGGCGCGTGGGCGGCGAGTTCAAGATCGACCCCACGCGGCTGCGCCAGGGGATGGACGAGCTGCGCGACCGCGGGCTGGTGGACGGCGACGGCACGCACGGGTCACTCACCCCCACGGGCACGGAAACGCTCGCGCGCCTGCGCACCGCCGGGCGCGAGTGGATGTCCAGCCTGGTGGCGGGATGGGACCCCGAGCACCACGCCGACCTGGCCGCCATGCTCGACCGCGTGGCCGACGAGGTGGTGGAGGGGCGGGCCTAATAGGGAAGTGCGGAAGTGCGGAAGTGCGGAAGTGCGGAAGTGCGGAAGTGCGTTGATCTGGTGCATCGATCGGATCGGGGGCATCATTGCATCCGTCGGTCCGAGTCCGCGATCCTGCCAGCGAGAGGCCACCATGCGATCCATCCTCCGCGTCTTCCTCTTCATCACCGCCGCGGCGACGCTTCCCCGCACCGTTCACGCGCAGCGGGTGGAGATGCCGGAGGGCGGGCCCGTTCGCGTGACCGCGGCGGGATGGCACCCCGGGCGCGTGGCGGGGACGCTGGTGCAGGCGACGGCGGATTCGGTGATGATCCGCACGGGCGACTCGCTGGTGGCGATCCCGCGCGGCCGCGTGACGCGCGTGGAGGTGCCGGACGGGCGCCGGCGGTACGCGACGCGCGGGATGTTGATCGGGATCGGCGTAGGCGCCGTGATCGGGGCGATCGGCGGGATCACCTGCCACGACGACTGCCCGGACGGGACGACCGCGCTGACCACCTTCATCGGCGCCGGCGGCGGGATGCTGCTGGGCGGCGCGGCCGGCGCGCTGGTGACCGGCCCCCGCTGGCGCGACGCATCCCCGCCCACGACGGCGATCCGGATCACGCCCGCGCCCGGCGGCCGCGGCATCGCCCTGACGTTGCGGCGATCCACGCGCTGACGAACCCCGCGAACCCCGCATCAACCGACGCACCGCGCTGCATTGGTGCGATGCGGGCTCGGTGCCCGCCGCGGAGCCCTCCCCCCGCGCCTGAGAGCGCTCGCCCCCTCCCGATAACAGGAGGGGGAATTCGTTTTGGCGCACAGGCGGTGGAGCAGTCGTCGGCTGACGTGTGATGCGGGGCCCGAGGCAGCATCGCCGCGCGCTCCGGAAGCTTCCCCGCAATGAGTTCTCCCCTCCCCCGCGGAGCGGGCGGAGGGGCCGGGGGCGGGGCCGGGGGAGGGGGCCAGCCAGGCGGGCTGGATGCATCCTCCCGGCTCCGCCGACTATCCTCACGCCAACGCCACATCTCCATTCCCATCTTGCCACCTTCGCGGCCCGTTCCCTGCCTTCCCCCGCCGCCGCGAGGCCCAACTCCTCACATCCAGATCGGTTCGGCGGAGAAATGCTGACACTCATCACGAACGGGGACGTGTACGCGCCGGAGCCGCTGGGCCGGCGCGACATCCTGCTGACGGACGGGAAGATCGCCAAGGTCGGCGAGATCGACCGCAAGGCGGTGGAGAGCGTGGGCGTGGACTGCGAGGTGATCGACGCCAAGGGGTGCCTGGTCGTTCCCGGGCTTATCGACCCGCACGTGCACCTGCTGGGCGGGAGCGGCGAGAGCGGCTTCAGCACGCAGACGCCCGAGTTCTTCATCGGCGAGCTGGTGCGCTTCGGCATCACCACCGTGGTCGGCGTGCTGGGGGTGGACACCACGATGAAGACCATGGCCGGGCTGCTGGCCAAGGCCAAGGCGCTGAAGGAAGACGGGCTGAACGCCTTCGTGTGGTCGGGCGGGTACTCCATCCCCCCCACCTCCATCATGGCGTCGGTCCGCGACGACATCATGTTCATCGAGGAGGTGCTGGGCGCGGGCGAGATCGCCATCTCCGACGAGCGGGGGATGGACCCGTCGGCGCGCGACCTGGCCCGCGTGGCCACCGACTGCCACGTGGGCGGAATGCTCTCGCGCAAGGCCGGCCTCCTGCACCTGCACGTGGGCGAGGGCGACTCGCGGCTGCGCCCCCTGCGCGAGGTGCTGGACGGCTTCAACGTGAAGCCGGAGTGGTTCTACCCCACGCACGTGGAGCGCACCACCCGCCTCTTCGACGAGGCGGTGGAGCTGGCGAAGAAGGGGATGCCGATCGACATCGACGTGGTCGAGGGCGACATGGCGAAGTGGGTGCGCCGCTACCTGGAGGCCGGCGCGCCCGAGGACAGGCTCACCATCTCGTCCGACGCGTCGGTCACCAGCCCGCGCGGCGTGTGGGAGCAGATCCGCTCGTGCATCCGCGACTGCGGGCTGCCGAAGGAGAAGGTGTTCCGGCTGGCGACGCGCAACACCGCCGCCATCCTGAAGCTGGAGGGCTACGGCGGAAAGGGCGCGCTGGAGAAGGGCCGCATGGGCGACGTGCTGCTGCTGGAGGAGGGGAGCCTGGAGATCGTGCACGTCCTCTCCCACGGGCTGGCCATGGTGCGCGATGGGAACCTGGTGAAGGAGGAGAGCTTCCTGGACGACAGCGACCGCCAGATCCACCTCAGCGGCCGCAAGGACGAGAAGGGCGAGGAGAAGGAGAAAGGGACCGAAGAGAAGGAAGAGGGAGATGCGGCCAGGTGATCGCCCTTCCGTTCTCCGTCCCCCGCATCCGCGCCGAGCCCGGTCATGAGCGGGGGGATGGGGATCGCAAAGCCGGAGCGTATCCTCCGCTCGCGGGCGCGCCTGGGCGAGGGGCCGGTGTGGGACGCGGCGACGGCGGCGCTGCTCTGGGTGGATGTCTTCGACCAGAGCGTGCACCGCTTCGACCCGGCGACGGGGCACGATGAGATGTGGGAGGTCGGCGGCCTCTGCGGCTGCGTCTGGCCGGCGGCGGACGGGCGGCTGCTGGTGGCGCTGAGGAGCCGGCTGGCGCTGCTGGACCCGCGCACCGGCGGGCTGGAGCCGCTGGCGGACGTCCCCGAGCCGCCGGAGAACCGGCTGAACGACGGGGCGTGCGACGCGCGCGGACGCTTCTGGTTCGGCTCCTTCTCGCCCAGCGAGGGCGGCGCGTCGCTCTGGCGCTTCGACCGCGATGGCGGACTGCGGCGGATGGAGACGGGGCTCACCATCTCCAACGGCCTGGGGTGGAGTCCGGACGGCGGCACCTTCTACCTCACCGACTCGCCCGCGCAGACCATCCACGCGTACGACTTCGACGCGGAGGCGGGACGCATCTCCAACCGCCGCACCTTCGTCGATCTCCGCGGCGAGGACGGCTTTCCCGACGGGCTGGCGGTGGACGCGGAAGGAGGCGTGTGGTCGGCGCGCTTCGCGGGCGGCGCGGTGGTGCGCTACGACGAACGCGGGCGCGAGACCGACCGCATCTCCCTCCCCGTCCCCCGCGCGACGAGCTGCGCGTTCGGCGGCGCGGGGCTGCGCGATCTCTACATCACCACCGCGTCGGTGGGGATGATGGAGGAGGAGATCGAGGACGCGATCGAATCCGGCGACCTCTTCCGCGTCCGCACCGGCGTCGCCGGGCTCCCGGTCCATCCCTTCGTCCCGCCATCCTGAAAAGAACGTCTCACACGGAGGGAACGGAGGGAGCGGAGAACTCATCGCACTCCGCTCCTCCTCCGTTTCCTCCGTTCCCTCCGTGTGATTCTATCTTGTTGTTCTACAGCAGTTTACTGACTTTCGACATCTGTGCTCCACGCGTGTGACCAACCTTTGCATCGGTTTCCGGCCCCACTTTTCGCCCGCACGGGGCGGGCGGAGCGGAGACCGGAACCGGGAGGTCGAAGATGGCCACACGGATGGGCGGATGGGCGCTGGCGGGGCTGCTGCCGCTGGCGGCGGCGTGCTCCACGGGCACGTTGGGGATGAGCACGCTGGGGCCGCACGGGCAGGGCGACGTGGCGGCGCACTCGTTCGTATCGGCGGTGGACGCGGGCGAGATCCAGCAGGCGCAGCTGGCGCAGAGCCGGGCCAGCAGCGGCGCCGTGCGCGACTTCGCCAGCCGGATGATCACCGAGCACTCCAACGCGCTGGCCATGCGCGACGAGCAGATGCAGCGCATGGGGCTGGGGCTGCGCACCAGCGCGCACATCGCCGCGGGGAACCTGGGCTACGGCGGCCCGGCGGTGGAGACGAACGGGCAGGGCGTGGTCTCGAACAGCGCGCACAGCGGCGGCACCGGAACCACGGGAACGGGGATGGGCGAGGTGGGCGCGGGGAGCGGGTCGATGGACATGACCGGCGCCTTCACCCCGTCGATGGTGCTGTCGCCGATGGGGATGGACGAGCTGAACGGCCTGCTGATGCAGAACCCGTACAGCCGGCCGGTGGCGGAGTCGGCCATGGCGGACCTGGCGGCGCTGCGGGCGCTGAGCGGCGCGCAGTTCGACCGGGCGTACATGGACCGGCAGGTGGCCGCGCACCAGTACGCGCTGAGCAGCCTGGACCGCATGCTGGCGCAGGGCGGCATCGGGCACGTGATGACGCAGACGCTGACCGCGCAGCGCGCCGCGGTGGCCATGCATCTGCAGATGGCCCAGCAGATCCGCGCGGGGCTGTAACAGCGCGGAAGCGGCGGGGGCGGCCCGGCGGCCGCCTCCGGCATCACCCTGCAACGCGGGAGCGGACCGATGGCGGACGAGACCTTTCCCACGGGCGCGGAGCTGGTGGCCGAGCTGAACGACCTGCTGGCCCTGGACCACGACGCGGTGCAGGCGTACTCGCTCGCCATCGGCCGCATCTCCAGCGCCGAGTACCGCGAGACGCTGGCCGGCTTCCGGGCCGACCACCAGCGCCACATCGAGCGGCTGGCGCAGCTGATCCGCGACCGCGGCGGCGTGCCGCTGCAGCTGCCGCACATTCCCACCGGCGTGTTCAAGGCGGCGGTGCAGGCGCTCGGCACGCTGGGCGACGACCGGGCGACCCTGCTGGCCTTCAAGACCAACGAGGGGCAGGTGCGCGACAAGTACCGCCGCCACGCCGACCGCCCGCACGACACCGCCGTCTCCGTCGTCCTGCGCGGCGCGGCGGCGGACGAGGAGCGGCACTACGCCTGGGTCGAGGAGGTGGTCGAGCACCTGGGCGCCGGGCCGGGGACCCTCGTGGGCACCGCGCAGCAGGCCGCCCAGGCGGTGCACGGCCGCACCGCCGACGCCATCGAATCCGCGGGCCGGCGCGTGGCCGAAACGGTGGAGCAGCTCCGCCCCGGCGGCGCGGAGTAGCGCGGGAGATCAGGCGGGATCCGAGACGCCGCCGCGCCCTGGTGACGCGGCGGCGTTCGCGTGCTTCTTCGCCCGCTACGAGGTGCAGGAGCGAATGACGGGTGTATACTGGCGACATGCGACTGTCCATTCCGGCATTTAGAAATTAGATTCTACCCGGGCCATCGACCTGGAGAGTACGCAATGTCTTCCCTGCTCGAACGCATCACGATCGATCCGGCGATCTGCCACGGAAAGCCCACCATTCGCGGCCTGCGCTACCCCGTGCAGATGATCCTGGAGCTGTTGAGCGGGGGAATGACGACGGATGAGATCCTGCTGGACTACGAGGATCTCGAACGTGAGGATATCTTCGCAGCGCTCGATTTTGCCGCGCATGTGACGAACGTGAAGCGCATCGAGCCTCTCGCCGCGTGAAGTTCCTGATCGACGCACAGCTTCCGCGGCGGCTCGCGTCGTGGCTACGCGCCGCAGGTCACGCTCGGTCCACACGCTCGATCTGCCCGAGGGAAACCGTACGACCGATCTGGCGATTCTCGAACTCTGCGCCCTCGACCGGCGGACGGTTGTGACCAAGGATTCCGACTTCGTTGATTCGTTCGTCCTGCGGCACCAGCCCGAAAAGCTTCTTCTCATATCAACCGGCAACATTCACAACACCGATCTCGAGCAGCTTCTCCGTTCCAATCTCCCTGCCATCGTAGCCGCTTTCGAGGTCGCCGACTTCGTGGAATTGAGCCGCACCGCTCTGATCGTCCACGGCTGATTCGCCCATCCCCGGTCACCGCTGTTGCCGCGAATTCATCGCCTTCCCTCGGCCTCGGCGTCCACTGGGCGCCGGTGCTCAGCCGTGGAACTGCACGCCCAGGTACGCCACCGTTTCCCCCGCCGCGCCGCCGCGGAACACGCTGCGGCCGATGCTGAACATCAGGATGCGGTGCGCGTCCAGGTCGCGGCGGAAGCCGGCGTTCAGGAAGCGCACCGTCCCGTCCTCCGTCCCCGTCTCCACGTGCACCTCGGCCAGCCACTGCATCCGCTCGGCGGGCGCGTACTGGAAGGCGGCGCCGTAGAACCACCGCTGGCCCGCGTGGCGCTGGAAGACGCGGCCGGCGTCGACGTTCACGGCGAACGGCCCCATCTCGCGCGCGGCTTCCAGCGGCAGCAGCAGCTCCGTGTCCTCCGCCGGGCCGCCGACGCCGGGGTGGAAGACGAGCTTGGGAAAGGTGGAGACGTCCACCGGAAGCGCGGCGCCCGCATCGACGAAGCGCCACTTGGCCCCGGTCTCGATCTCGCCCAGGCGGCCATGCGTGCCCTCGCCCGAGGAGTGCTGGAACGCCACCGGAACCGCCGCGGTCAGCTGCACGCGTGACCCCGCGCCGTAGTTCACGTCCAGCACCGGCAGCTCGTACGCGCCGGTGCCGGGAGTGAAGTCGCCCGTCACGGCCACGTTCACCTCCCACGTTCCCGGCTCCGGCGTTCCCGGATCGTCGGTCATCAGCGGCGGCCCGCCCTGCGCGCGCGCGGCCGCGGGACCGATCGCCAGCGCGCAAACCACCACGGCGATGGAGATGAGGATACGGCGTGTCATCGTTCGAAGTTGAAAATGCATCCGTCGCACGGAGAATTTGAGTTGCGATGAGCTGCTCCCCGCCATCCCCCCGGCCAACCCGACATCGCGCCAGCGGCCGCGATGCCGGGATGCAGCGGGGATGGCCGGGCGCGAGTCCGCGAAGGCGGACTTCGGGCCGTTGTTGCCGCGAATTCATTCGCCTTCCCCAGCCTTCCGACCCGGCATCCAGCCCTCTATCCCCTATCCCCTGTCCCCTGTTCCCCTGTCCCCTAGCCTACCACGCCACCCCCGCCCCGCTGTCTCGCCGCGTGTTCAGCGCGTAGCCCAGCCCGCCCACGCGGAACCAGCGGTAGCCGTGCGCCTCCAGCGCCACGTGGTGGAAGCCGCGCTCGTCGGCGTGCTTCTCCTCCTGCTGCAGCAGGTTGGCCAGGTGGCCGCCCCCCTCGGCCTTCACCCGGAAGCGCGCCTCGCGCGGTCGGTCGGCGAAGTTGTGCAGGATCACCACCGAGTTGCCGCGCCACTCGTAGCACATCGCCAGCACGTCCGCGGCGCCGGTCGGCAGCAGCGTCCAGTCTCCCCACCCGATCTCCGGGCACTCCTTGCGCAGCCGGATCATCCGCACGGTCCAGTTCAGCAGCGACTCGGGGTCGCGGCGCTGCGCCTCCACGTTCACGTGGTCGCAGCTGTACGGGCCCTGGTCGATCACCGGCTTCACCGTCTTCTCCGCGGCCGAGAAGCCGGCGTTGCGCTCGCCCGACCACTGCATGGGCGTGCGCACGGCGTCGCGCTCCTTCTGCCGCAGGTCCTCGCCCATCCCGATCTCGTCGCCATATCTCAACACCGGCGTGCCGGGAAGCGAGAACATCAGCGAGTACGCCAGCTCGATGTGGCTGCGCTCGCCCAGCATCGACGCCAGCCGCCGCCGGATGCCGCGCCCCTACAGCTGCATCTCGGGGTCGGGCCCGAAGCGCTCCAGCACCACGGCGCGCTGCTCCTCCGTCAGGCGCCCCAGGTCCAGCTCGTCGTGGTTGCGGAGGAACTGCGCCCACTGCGCGCTGGGCGGCAGCTCGCGCGTGGCCTTCAGCGCCTCGGAAAGCGGGCCGGCGTCGCCGCTGGCCAGCGCGTAGAACAGGTGCTGGTTCACGAAGAAGTTGAACATCATGTGGATGCCGTCGCCCGACTTGCCGAAGTACCGGCGGTTCTCGTTGGGCATCACGTTGGCCTCGCCCAGCATGATGGCGCCCGCGGTGCGCCACTGCAGGAACGAGCGCAGCTGCTGCAGATACTCGAAGTGCATGGGCGGCTTCCCGCCCTTTCCGTCGGGCGCACCCTCGATGATGAACGGCACCGCGTCCACCCGGAAGCCGCTCACCCCCAGCTGCAGCCAGTACCCCATGATCCGCCGCACCTCGGTGCGCACGTCGGGGTTGTCCACGTTCAGGTCCGGCTGGAACTCGTAGAAGCGGTGGTAATACCACTCGCCCGACTCCGGGTCTTCCGTCCAGGTGGAGGTCTGCACGCCGGGGAACACCATCCCCTTGTTCCAGTCCTTCGGCTTCCGCTTCGCCCACACGTACCAGGCGTGGCGCGGCGATTGGGGGTCGCGCCCCTCCTGGAACCAGGGGTGCCGGTCGGAGGTGTGGTTCACGACCAGGTCGATGAGCACGCGGATGCCGCGGCTCTCCGCGCGCTTCATGAACTCCACGAAGTCGCCGCTGGAGCCGTAGCGCGGGTCCACGCCGTAGAAGTCGGAGATGTCGTAGCCGTTGTCGCGGTTGGGCGAAGGCTGGAACGGCCCCAGCCAGATGGCGTCGATCCCCAGCGACTCCAGGTAGTCCAGCCGCCGCATCAACCCCTCGAAGTCTCCGCAGCCGTCGCCGTTGCCGTCCATGAACGTCTCCAGCGACAGGCTGTAGATGACGGCGTTCTTGAACCACAGGTCCTCGATCACGTCCGCTCCTCCGCGTCCCGGTTCGGCGGCGCCGCGTTGCAAGGCGGAGACCGCAGGGGACAGGGGACAGGGAAGATGGAGATGGAGATGGGGATGGGGAGATGGAGACGGCGGGCGCATCCGGGGAGGATGCGCCCGCCGTGCGGCCTTGCGGGCCTACGCCGCGGGGGGATGCGGCGGCACGGCGCGGGTCACGGGCAGGGTTGTTCGTTGATGGTATTGCAGAGCTTGGCCCGGTACGTCAGGTCGGCGAAGAAGGCGCTGGTGCTGCCGCTCGACGGGAAGAGTCCCGCGCCCTGGACGTAGCCGCCGCCGATGGCGGTCAGGTGCGTGCGGTAGATCGGGCCGTTGAACGCGAAGTAGCCGCCGGTCTTCCCCTGCTTGACGTTGGTATTGAACGACACCATGTAGGTGCCCGGCGGGATCTGGTACGTGGTCGCCAGCGACACCTTCTGCCAGCCGGACGCCGTCTCGCTGGTGAACGGCTTCGACACCAGCTTTGTCCCGGTCGAAGTCCACAGGTTGGCCGTGTGCGATCCCGTCTCGCCCGCCCCCTTGTAGAAGCGGAAGCCCGTCACCAGCACCGTGTCGTCGGTGGTGAAGAGGGTGCCCACCTCCCAGGCGCCGGTGCCGTTGGTGTCGAACACGTCGGCCGGGGTCAGTGTCTCGTAGATGGAATCGGTCGGCAACCACACGATGTAGTCGCGCGGCCCGATGGGCGTGCGAGTGTCGACCAGTCCGCCGTCGGCGCAGGCCGCCACGGACAGTGCGGCGACCGCCGCGAAGATCCAGCGCTTCATCCTTCTTCCTCCTGAACGGGTGGTGGGAAGCGTGGCCGATTCACAGTGACGGTTAAGGATCGCTGGACGGTGGCGACCCTGCCCCCGGAGACCGGCTGCGCCTACCCGTATCGGCCCGAGGATTGTCCTCCGGCCGCGAGCATAATTGCCCATCACATTGGAGATAACAAGTCCTGTTGTGATCGCTGCTTGAGATGTTCAGCTGTGAAAGGATCGGTTTTGAAGTCGTCCGAGTCAGATCAACAAACATTCTGCAAACGGATGGGGACGACTGTGAACACTTGTCTCCGCTCCCCTCCACCGTCATTCGTGGGAGCAGGGTAGATGCATTTATAATCTGGAAAAGGAAGGGTATGCGAATGCGACATTCTGGTATCTTTACGCATCTCCCGAAGTCGTGATGGAATGGATTCCGGGCTCCCGCTGTCAGGATGGATGCAGGCGGCGAGACGGCCTGCGACGCCCCTCACGACTCGAGCGGAGATGATGGAGATGAGACGAACCGCATTCCTGGCCGTGGCGGCTGTCGCGCTGGCCGCGGCGCCGCTCGCCGCGCAGAACCCGCCCCCGCCGGGCGGCCCCGGTGACGGGCCGATGCCCGGCGGTCCTCCGCCGCCCATGCCCCCGCCCCCCGCCGCCGGCTTCCTGCTCGGCCATACCGGCGAGCTGAAGCTGAGCGACGCGCAGGTGATCCGCCTCGCCGCCCTCGCCCGGCGCGCCGCCGACCGCCGCGAAGCCCAGCGCCCCGGCCAGCGTCCGGGCGACGCCGACGCCGCGCGCATGCGCCAGCAGCACGAGCAGATGCGCGAGCAGGTCCGCGCCGACCTGCGCGACGCCCTGGCCGTGCTCACCGCTGACCAGCAGGCCCGCGCCTGGGAGATGATGGCGATGCACCCCGGTCCCGGCGGCCCCTGCGGGCCGGGTGGAGGCCGGATGCGCGGGGCTCCCGGCGGTTCCCCGCCAGCGGACGGTGATCACGGCGCGCCGCCCCCGCCCCGTCCGCGGAGATAGTGAGGAGCAGGGTTCACGCGGAAAAGCGGAGCAGCAGAGGAGTTTTCTCTGCTGCTCCGCTTCTCCGCGTGGAATCCGAGATGAAGCCCGATTACGCGCCGGCGCCGGCCGCCTGCTCCGCCCGGTCCCTGCCGCCGGGTCTCGCCTCGGCGTCGAACGACGGGAGCCAGAGGGTGAAGGTGCTCCCCTCGCCCGGCGTGCTGCGGACGCCCAGGTCGCCGCCCATCCCGCGCGCCAGGTCGCGGCTGATGGCCAGGCCCAGGCCCACGCCCTGCTGGCTCTCGGAGGTGAGGTGGCGGTCCACCTGCACGAACGGGTCGAAGATGCGCTGCTGCTGCTCGGGCGCGATCCCCCGCCCCGTGTCGCTCACCCGGATCCGCACCCCGCCGTCGGCGCGGTGGTACGACACGCGGATGGTGCCCCCCGGCTCGGTGAACTTGATGGCGTTGGTCACCAGGTTCAGCAGGATCTGCCGCGTCTTCTCCGCGTCGGCGCGCACCGCCAGCCCGCCCTCGCCGCGCGACGACTGGTAGGTCAGCCCGCGCTGCGTTACCTGCGGCATCACCAGCGCGTCCAGGTCGGCCAGCAGCCCGGCCACCGGCACCTTCTCCAGGTGGTAGCTCAGCTGCCCCGCCTCGATCCGCGCGAAGTTCAGGATGTCGTTGATCAGCGAGAGCAGGTGCTGGCCACTGCGGCGCATCCGGTCCACGTCGGCGCGGGCGGCCTCGGGAAGCTCGCCGCGCACCCCCATCAGCAGCAGGTCGGCGTACCCGGCGATGGCGTTCAGCGGGGTGCGCAGCTCGTGGCTCATGCTGGCCAGGAACTCGGCCTTGGCGCGGTTGGCGGCTTCCGCCATCTCCCGCCCCCGCACCTGGTCGGTCACGTCGATGGCCACGGCGGAGATGGCGTACACCTGCCCCTCGGCGTCGCGCAGCGGCTGGTACACGAAGTTCAGCACGCGGTCCTCGGGCTCGGCGTCGGGGCGGCGCTGCAGCGGCACCTTCAGCTCCTCGGCCACGAACGCCTCGCCGCTCGTGTACACGCGCTGCAGCAGCTCGTAGATCCCCTCGGTGGCCAGCTCCGGGAACGCCTCGGGCACGGTGCGGCCGTCCAGCTCGCGCCCGCCCACCAGCGCGCGGTACGGCGGGTTGGCCAGGGTGAACACGTGCTCGGGCCCCTCCAGCACGGCGATGGGCACCGGCGCCTGCTCGAAGGTGCGCGTCAGGTGCTCGCGCGCCCGCTCGGCGGCCCGGCGGTGCTCTTCCACCTCCAGCCGCGCCCGCACCTGCGCGGTGACCTCCACCGCCACGCTGGCCACCGCGTACACCGCGCCGTCGGGGTCGCGCAGCGGCTGGTAGCCCAGGTCGAAGAAGTACTCCTCCACCAGCCCGTCGCCGTCGCGGTCCAGCCACACCCGCCGCTCGCCGGCGAAGAAAGGCTCGCCCGTCTCGTACACGCGGTCGATGACGGCGGGAAGCCCCTGCTCGTCGATCTCCGGGAACGCCTGGCGCACCGACAGCCCCAGCAGCGGGCGCCCGCCGCCCGGGGTCTCGGCGTAGCGCGGGCTGACCAGGGTGTAGACGTGCTCCGGGCCCTCCATCACCGCCACGGCCACGGGCGCCTGCTCCAGCACGGTGCGCACGCGCGCCTCGCTCTCGGCCAGCGCGGCCTGCGAGCGTCGGCCGGCCACCTGGTCGGTGGTGTCGATCAGCGTCACGCTCACCCCGCCCACCGCCCCGGCCTCGTCGTACGCGGGGCTGAAGCACAGGGTGATGAAGACGTCGTCCGGCGGCGCGTCCTGCCCGCGCCGCTGCAGGCGGTAGAGCTGGTCCCGCAGGTTGATGGTCTCGCCGGCCAGCACGCGCCGGAACAGGGGCTCGTTGAACTCCCACACCTCGGGCCAGCACGCCTGGTTGGGAATGCCCAGCCCCCACGGGTGCTTCACGCCCATGAAGCGGATGTACTCGTCGTTGTACAGCTGGATCAGCTCCGGCCCCCACAGCACGATCCCCGCGAACGACGAGGCCAGCGTGTTGGCCACCGCCACGCGCAGCGCCGCGGGCCACGCCGCGACGGGGCCCAGCGGGGTGGCCGCCCAGTCCTTCTCGCGGTACAGCGCGCGCATCTCGCCCTCGCCGGCAAAGAGCCGCGAGGCTTCCGCTTCCGCCATGCTTCCCTTGGATCGATCGGATTCCCGCGTCGTGACGAACGTTGTACACCGCACGAACCCGGCCGGTCGGGTACCTCAAGCCCCGCGCCGGGGGGGTGGCAAGGGAATACGATACATATCCTCGCGGCAACCATCCCCAGGACGTCATCCTGAGGCCGGCCACACCGCAACCCATCCCCGCTACATCGCTTGCAGGCCGAAGGATCTATAGCCGGTCCCGCACGTCCGCCGCCCCCGCGCGCCGAATTCCCTCGACGTCCGCGCGATCACCGGAAGGGCGTGAAGAACCCCTCGTCCTCCGACAGGTCGCGCCACGTCGGGTTCGCGGCCGAAACCAGCGCGATCTCTTCCGTGACCGCCGCCACCCCTTCAGCTCCTTCTCACGCGCGATCGCGACCTGCGGATGCGCGGCCTCCTCGAAGTAGACGAGCTGAGTCACGTTGTACGTGGCCGTGAAGCCGGGAACCGTTTTCTGCTTGTGCTCCCAGACGCGGCGGACCAGGTCGTTGGTCATCCCGATGTACAGCGTGCGGCTGACGTTCGACATCACGTAGACGTAGTAGCGGTCGTCGGATGCCATCGGCGTGCCCGGATGCGGTGAGCGGCGGAGGCTTCGGGCGACACGGGGAATCCATCGCTCCGAACCCCTCGCCACGTAAGAGTCGGTCTGTTTTGGGCGTCAGGATGACGTCCGTGGGGCTTCGATGACAAGGGTTGGGAGGCGGATTTCGCGGATCGGCGTGGAATGAAGGCTGACGTGCTGGACTGGCTATAGATCCTTCGGCCTGCAAATGCTTGTGAATGTTCGGAATTCGGTGTGGCCGGCCTCAGGATGACGTCATCAGGGGAGCTTGGGAAACTGATCCCGGCTGACGGGAGACTACAAAAAAAGCGGGCGCGGGAGATGCCACCATCTCCCGCGCCCGCTCGTTTTCATCCCCCGCGACGGTCAGCCGTTGGTGGCGTCGCCGGCCCAGGGGTCCTGCTGCATCCAGGCCGCGTCGTTGGGCGAGAACAGGAAGACCATGCCGCCGTTGCTCAGCTTGGGCAGCAGCTGCTGCGCCCGCGCCGGCTCCAGGGCCGGGCACCCCTCGCTGCGGCCGGCCTTGCTGGCCGTGACGTACGGGGCGCCGTGCGCCACCACGCCGCGCGCCCGGGCCGCGCCGTTGAACTTCCCCGAGAGCCCCGCCAGCCGCAGCCCCACGCTGCGGTACGCCTTGCCGCCCGTGTGCCCCACGAACGCGTAGGTCTCCTGCGCCAGGTACAGCCCCAGCGAGGTGGTGGCCGCGCCCATCTTGTTGCCGAAGCGGGTCGGCACGTTGGTGCCGGCCGGCGCCGAGCCGCGCCCGTGCGCCACCATGAACGGACCGTCCACCACCTTCATCCGCTGCATGTCGAACACGTAGCCGCGGGGCGTGGTGGCCGCCAGGCCGTAGTCCACGAAGTACAGGAACGGCTTGCGCACCTTGTCCGGGTGCTGGGCCTTGTACGCGAAGTACGCGGTGAAGGCCTTCTTCAGCGCCTCGGGATCGCTCTGCTTCTCCACGCTGGGGGCCAGCGCGGCCAGCGCCGTCTGCACCGCCGACACCGCCGTCCCGTTCTCGATGCCGCCGGCGGCCAGCACGGCGCGCGCGGCGGTCAGCACGGGCTGAACGTGCGGCGCGGGCGCCTGCGCCACGGGCGCCGTGCGCGCCGAAGCGGCCTGCGCGAACGTGGTGTGCCCGTTCTGGCTCAGCACGGCGCCCCCGAAACCGGCAGCGGTGGCGCAGGCAGCGATGGTCAGCAGGCGTTGGCGAAGCATCGAATCTCGCGTCTGGTGAAGGCGACCGGGTGGCGGCCGCCCGAAAGCTCGGTCCATTCTCGCGCGCAGCGCCCCCGGACCGTGGCCAGGGAGCGCTTCCGGGCGACGCGGTCTTCCCGCATCCCCGAGCCCATCTCGCGCGCTGTGTTGTATGGCTTCAAATCTAGCCCAATCCTAAGTCCATGTCAATTAAGGGGATAGTTAAAATCCCGAGTCGATGCGCGGTTTGGCACCGTTCGGAGCATCTTCCTGCCAGTCCGGACGCCTTCATTCGGATCGGAGCGGTACAGGGCTGGCGGCGCAAGCCTCATATACATATTTTAAGACGAATAATGTAAAAAGACGGCAGATTCTGGGAAACATGCGGATCTGGGGTGCAACCAGGTTCGCCCGCGGCACCTCGGACGGGACGAGCGGGATGCGGGGTCGGGAGATGACGGCAGGTAGACAGGGCAGACGAGCTGACGACGAGCGGCACTCGGTACTTTTCCGCCTTGGCGATGCAGCGTTTGCAGGCGGATGTCATCTGATACTTGAATCGTCGGCGGCGCTCCGGGCAGAGCGCGGCCGTTCGCGCCGGCGCCGCGTCCGCGGGCCGGCATCCACCGCCCGAACCGGAGAGATCCGCATGGCCAGCAAGCTGAACCTGGACGTGAACAATCTGCAGGTGGAGTCGTTCGAGGCCGAGGCGAAGGACCGCGCCGACCGCGGCACCGTCCGCGGGCACGAGGCCACCATCGACCTGACCTGCTACGACTACACCTGCCGCGGCTACGGCACGTGCGGCATCTACCCCTGCAAGCAGGTTCCCTGAGGCCTGGGATGGCACGGGCGGGATCACCCGAGATCCCGCCCGCCTTCGTTCACCGCTGCATCCTGGAGAACGCGAAGATGAACAAGCTGAACCTGGACGTGAGCAGCCTGCGGGTGGAGTCGTTCGAGGCGCAGGCGGACGACCGCGCGGAGCGTGGAACGGTCCGGGGCCACGACCTCACGCCCGCCTGCTCCATCGACTACTGTCCCACGGAGTTCGACCGCACCTGCAACGGCTACGGAACCTGCGGCATCTACCCCTGCCGGCCGATTCCGTGAGCGCGTAGGCGCAGAACGGTCCGAACATCGCGGCCGCGGGGAGATCTCTCCTCGCGGCCGCTCTCGTCGTCCCCCTGCTCCTCCGCCGCACCTCCGCTCCACCGCTGCCTCGATCCCATCCCCGAACGCCCGCCGGTCATCACGGCCGGTCCCCGCACGTACGGAGTTTGTCCCTCTGCCCCGTCGGCTTCGGGTTTATTCTTGCATCACCCTTCCATTCTGCCGTACGGCCGGACCGGCCCGGCGCCCCAACACGGGGAACGGGCCGGGTGTCTCGTTTCCGAACCTCCAGCGGCCCGCGGCCGCCCGATCCCGAAAACCCGCAGCGGACGATCATGCCCGTCGAAGCCCTCTCCCGCAACAACGTCCGCGTCTCCGGGCGCGGCACCCAGCCCATGCTCTTCGCGCACGGCTTCGGGTGCGACCAGAACATGTGGCGCTTCGTGGCGCCGGCCTTCGAGGACGACTACCAGGTGGTGCTCTTCGACTACGTGGGCTCGGGAAAGAGCGACCTCTCGGCCTACGATCCCCGGCGCTACGCCACGCTGGACGGCTACGCGCAGGACGTGCTGGACGTGGTGCACGCGCTGGACCTGCGCGACGTGGTTCTCGTCGCCCACTCGGTCAGCAGCATGGTGGCGGTGCTGGCGGCCAACCGGGAGCCGGAGCGCTTCGAGCGGCTGGTGCTGATCGGGCCCAGCCCCCGCTACGTGAACGACCCGCCGTACGTGGGCGGCTTCGAGCGCGCCGACATCGACGGGCTGCTGGAGATGATGGAGCACAACTACATCGGCTGGGCCGGCTTCCTGGCGCCCGCCATCATGAAGAACCCCGACCGCCCGGAGCTGGGCGAGGAGCTGACGGAAAGCTTCTGCTCCACCGACCCCGTCATCTCCAGACGCTTCGCCGAGGCCACCTTCCTCTCCGACAACCGCGACGACCTGCCGCGGGTGAGGGTGCCCGCGCTGATCCTGCAGTGCTCGGACGACATGGTGGCGCCCACCGAGGTGGGCGAGTACGTGCACGGGCAGATGCCGGGAAGCACGTTCCGGCAGATGAATGCCACCGGCCACTGCCCGCACATGAGCCACCCGGAAGAGACCATCGAGCTGATCCGCGAGTACCTGCAGCCCGCGCACGCCGCGTGAGCGAGGCGGTGGGCGCCCCCGCGCGGGCGCTGGACCCGCTGCTGGACCATGCGCCCGCGGGGTTCCTGTCGTTCGCCGACGACGGCACCATCACCCTGGCCAACGCCACGCTGGCCGAAATGCTGGGGTACGCCCCCGGCGAGCTGGTGGGCCGCCGGCTGGACACGGTGCTGACCACCGGCGCGCGCCTGTTCTGGCAGACGCACTTCTTCCCCCTCATCCGCATGCACGGCCGCGCGGACGAGGTGTTCCTGGTGCTGCGCGGCGCCGGCGGCGGCGACGTGGCGGTGCTGGCCAACGCGGTGCGCCGCGAGCGCGCGGGCGCGTGGGCCAACGACTGCGTGGTCGTGCAGGTGCGCGAGCGGCGCAAGTTCGAGGAAGCGCTGCTGGCCGCGCGCAAGGAGGCCGAGCGCGCCCGCGCCCAGGCCGAGGAGCACGCCGAGGAGCTGCGCGCGGCCAACGAGCAGCTGGAGGAGCAGGCGGTGGAGCTGGAGCTCTCGCAGGAGCAGCTGCGCGAGCAGGCCACCGAGCTGGAGATGCAGGCCGACCACCTGCGCGCGCTGAACGACGAGCTGACCGAGCGCGGGATCGAGCTGGAGCGGCAGCGCGCGGCGGCCGACGACGCCAACCGGGCGAAGAGCTCGTTCCTGGCGGTGATGAGCCACGAGCTGCGCACCCCGCTGAACGCCATCGCCGGCTACGTGCAGCTGATGGAGATGGGGATCCACGGGCCGGTGACCGACGCGCAGCGCGAGGCGCTGGACCGCATCGGGCGCAGCCAGAAGCACCTGCTGCGGCTGATCAACGACGTGCTGAACCTGGCGCGCATCGAGTCCGGCCGGGTGGAGTACATGCTGGAAGACGTGGAGCTGGGCGGATTGATGGCCGACGTGACGCCCATGGTGGAGCCGCAGATGCTCTCCAAGGGGCTGGCGCTGGAGATGGAGATCCCGCCGCGAACCGTGGCCCGCGCCGACCGCGAGAAGGTGCAGCAGATCGTGATCAACCTGCTCAGCAACGCGCTGAAGTTCACGCCGCCGGGCGGGCGGGTGCGGGTGGACGCGGGGCGCGCCGGGCCCGGGGTGGTGTGGCTCTCCGTGGCCGACACGGGGATCGGCATTCCGCCCGAGAAGCAGGTCTCGGTGTTCGACCCGTTCGTGCAGGTGGACATGAGCAGCACCCGCCGCAGCGAGGGGAGCGGCCTGGGGCTGGCCATCAGCCGCGACCTGGCCCGCGGCATGGGCGGCGACCTGAGCGTGGCCAGCACCCTCGGCGCCGGCAGCACGTTCACCCTCACGCTGCCGGCGGAATCCTAGTGTAGTGATGCCGCGGTCCCGTGTTGTTTCATCGAGACGAGATCCAGAGGACACTCGTCTTTGCTGCTCATCCGAAACAGCACGACACTCGGGAGGCAAACCACCAGGTGGAGTGCACCGTGACGGTGCCGAAGCCAGCGTCTTCAACCGCAGTGCACCGGCTTCGCGGCCGAGTGGACCGGGACCGACCCGGCCGCGTGACAGGACGGGCCGGTGCTCGTTTGCGTCTGGTTCTGTGCTTTTATATTTCGGGGACAGAGCCACTCCGACGGAATCCCCGGCGAGAGGAGAGCGTGATGAAGCGACCGAAACGCTCCGAGACCATCCATGGATCTGCCGCCGAAGTGGCCGCAGACCGCGAAGGCCGGCCGCTTCGTCGCTGGGTACGCCCCACCGTCGTCGGCCTGCCCCGCCTGACCGAGCTGACGCTGCAGTCGACGATTCCCGGCGCCTGCGATTGTCCCGGTCCGGGAAGCGTGGTCATCCCGTAACGCCCTGCTTTCGCTCGGTCACCGGGGACGGGGCGACGATCCCATGCTCCGCCGCCAGCAGCTCGTACGAGCGCAGCCGCGCCTCGTGCGAGTGGACGGCGGTGATGATCATGAGCTCGTCGGCGTGGGTGTCGGCCACGAGGGCGTCGAGCTTTTCGCGGACCTGGGCGGGGGTGCCGACGACCTGCAGGCGGCGGTAGTTGGCGACGACCGTCAGGTCCTGTGGCGTGTAGTCGTACGCGGCCGCCTCCTCGGGGCTGGGGAGCGGGCCGAACTGGCCGCGGTGCAGCCGCACCCACGCCAGCTGCATGGACGTGGCCAGCCGCTCCGCCTCGTCCTCCGTCTCCGCGCAGACGACCGAGGCGGCCACGATCGCGTGCGGCCGCGGAAAGGCCTCGCTCGGCTGGAACGCGTCGCGGTACGCCTGCAGCGGCGGGCCGGCGGGCGCGGGGCTGAAGTGGCTGGCGAAGGCGTACCCCATCCCCATCTCTCCCGCCATCCGCGCGCTCGCGCCGCTGGACCCCAGCAGCCACACCGGCGGTAGCGGCACCCCCATCGGCACCACGCGCACCCGGTGGAACGGGTGCCCCGCAGGAAACTCGCCGCGCGAGAGCGCCACCATCTCGGCCAGCTGCTGCGGGAACTGCTCGGCGTCGAACGGGCGCAGCGCGCTGCTGGTGACCGGGTCCGTGCCCGGCGCGCGGCCGATCCCCAGGTCGATGCGGCCGGGATGCAGCGCCTCGAGCGTGTGGAACGCCTCGGCGATGCGCAGCGGCGCGTGGTTGGGAAGCATGATGCCGCCCGAGCCCACGCGGATGCGCTCCGTCTTCGAGGCCACGTGCTCGATCAGGATCTCGGGCGACGAGCTGGCGATGTTGGGCATCCCGTGGTGCTCGGCCAGCCAGAAGCGCACGAAGCCCAGCCGGTCGGCCAGGCGCGCCATCTCCACCATGTTGCGGAAGGCGTCGGCCGGCGTGCTGCCGGATGCGACGGGAGCGAGGTCGAGAACGGACAGCGGCAGCGCCATGACACACCGGTTCGGGAGACGGGGGGACGAATCGCGCCCCCGTACCCGCGACCGCCGGGGCGGTTCGCCGTCTCCAGCGTGCCCCATCTCATGCGCAGGGGACCGGCGCCGGCCCGGCGATCGCGCGGCCCGCCGCCCTCGCTGGATCTCACGCGGAGACGCGGAGCCGCGGAGGTGCGGGCCTCGCCACCTTCGCGCCTCCGAATCTTCACGATCACCGAAAACGCGCGGCCCTGGCCGGGTGGCCGGGGCCGCGCCATCACGCCGGAACCGGCGGATCAGTCGCAGAGGCTGGTGGCGCTGCCGCCGCTGCAGCCGTTCCAGCAGGTCTGCACGCAGGTACCCTTGTACTGGCAGGTGGCCACGGCCAGCCCGCAGGTGCCCAGGTTGCTGTACTCCTGCGCCTCGACGGTGCCTTCGGCCGGCTCGCCCTGGCCGGCGGCGAAGGTGTCCACATCCAGGGCGTCGAGGTTCAGGCGGATCTTGCGCATCGAGCGGATCTCCATGTGGGGGAGTGGGCTGGGCCGCGCGGCACACCCGGCCGCGCGGCCGGCGCGCCCGTCAGACGGGCGTGGTGGTCTGGCAGCGGCTGCCGCAGGTCCACACGCAGGTGCCGTTCACCTGGCAGGTGGCCACGAAGGCGGCATCGCAGGTGCCGGGCTGGCTCCACTGCCCCTGCACCGTGCCGCGGGCGGGCTCCGCCGCGCTGGTCTCGAACGCCTCGACGTCCAGCGCCTCCAGGTTCAGCCTGATCTTGCGCATCGGTGGCTCTCCGCGTGAATGGTGGGGAACGAGCGGGGCGCGGGGGATGGATGCCCCAGGCACGCGCCCGCGGCGTCAGATGCAATCGATCCGGGTGCATCCCACCCTGGTGGCGCACCCCGCCCCGCAGGTGGCCCCGTACGCGCAGGTGCCCACGAAGGCATCGCAGGTGCCCACCTGGCTCCAGTGCCCGCGCACGGTGCCGCGCGCCGGCTCCACCTGGCTGGTCTCGAACGACTCCACGTTCAGCGTCTCCACTTCGAGCTGGATCTTGCGCATGCGCGACTCTCCTGGTCAGTGGGTTGGGCGAGAATGACAGGGATGCATCCATCTTAAACCCGCAATCGCCATTCCGCACCTCCTGCCATCTCCCAGAGACGCAAGAAGATCGGAAGCGGTGGCGAGAGAATCCTCTGGATGAGCAAATTTCCTGTATCCTCCACCATCCATCATCTACAGCATTGATCCATCTGGATGAAAAGAAGACGCATACTGGCAGCACACCCCCTCATCTCCGCGCCTCGATCCCTCGAGTGCATGCCTGGGATGGAGCAGCCGCCGCGGCGTGACGGACCCCGGGCGGGCGCCGGAATCTCCCGGCGCCCGCCCGCCGTATGGAGCCTCGCGTGTTCTTTGACGGACCCGGCTCGGATGCCGATATTCGGCGGACGGCCACGCACGCGAGTCCACCGCCACAGGTGAGAGATGCCCGACGAGCGGAAGTACCGGGACGAAGAGATCGCGGAGATCTTCGAGGCGGCGGCCGCGGCCCGGCGCGGCGGGGGCGCGCTCTCGCCCGCGGAGGGGATGACGCTGGCGGAGCTGCAGGCCATCGGCGGCGAGGTGGGGCTGGCGCCGGAGCGCATCGCCGAGGCGGCGGCGGCGCTGGACCTCCGCCGCGAAGCCGCCCGCCGGAGCGACTTCGGGATGCCGGTGTCGGTGCGCCGGACCGTGGACCTGCCGCGGGCGCCCACGGACCGCGAATGGGAGATGCTGGTCGCGGACCTGCGCGAGACCTTCAACGCGCGCGGCCGGGTGGGGTCGGCAGGCGGGATCCGCGAGTGGAACCACGGCAACCTGCACGCGTACGTCGAGCCCACCGCGACCGGCTACCGCCTGCGGCTGGGAACCACCAAGGGCAACGCGCTGGCCCTGAACCGCCTGGGCGCGGTGAGCCTCGTGGCGGCGCTCGCCGTCTTCGTGCTGCTCGTTCTCTCGGGCCAGCTCCCGGACGAGTTCATGATCCCGCTCATCTTCGCCGCCATGGGCAGCGCGGCGCTGGCCTTCAACGCGCTCCGCCTCCCCGCGTGGGCGCTGGAGCGCGAGGAGCAGATGGAGCTAGTCGCCGCCCGCGCGCGGGTCCTCCTCGGCGCCGAGCCCGAGCCCGCGGCAGTCGCGATCGGCGGCGCCCCCGTGGGCGAAGGCAGCTGATCCGCAGCAACAATGGCAACCGTGGCGCGCGCGGCACCGTGGATGCGTAGCCGATCTTCGAGCCATCCGGCCTGACTTACATTATCCAGTGCGGCAGCGGCGGCGCACCGATGCGACCCGGTCTGGCCTGAGTGCCAGCCACATGATGGAGTAGCGCGCGGAAAGGCAAAAACGCGGCGCGCGAGCGCCGGCGATCGGCGCCCGGCCGTCATCCGGCAGGGGCGGGTGCCCCGCCCCCCTCTCTAATCCCATCCACGGAGGCAGACATGAACAAGCTGCACTTGGACGTCGACACCCTGCAGGTCGAATCGTTCGCGACGGACGTGGATGGAGACGCTCGCGGAACTGTTCAAGGGCAGTCGATAATCGAGCCCACGGCTTGGTCGTTCTGTTTCGCATGCGGGAGCGACACCGACTGTGGGTGCGAGCCCCAGACCCAAGCCATCGGCTGCACCAGGCCGGCCGTCTGTGGGCCGCAGCAAACGACCTGATTCCAACCACGCGCCAATAACCGGGTCTCGCGGAGTCAGCGGGTCAGCAGAGTGGTATTTCCGCTGACTCCGCTTGGCTCCTGCTGTTTAATCCGATCCGGTACGAAATCACCTTCTGGCATTCGATCGGCCTCACGCCGCCAGCTTCTCCGGCTCCTCCGCCTCTTCCCGCGTCTCGCCGTGCAGGCCGTCGTGCAGGCGCTCGCGGTCCAGCTCGCCGCACCAGCGCGCGACCACCAGCGTGGCCACGCCGTTGCCCACGGTGTTGGTCAGCGCGCGCGCCTCGCTCATGAAGCGGTCGATCCCCAGGATCAGCGCCAGCCCGGCCACCGGCACGCTCCCCACCGCGCTGAGCGTGGCGGCCAGCACGATGAACCCGCTCCCCGTCACCCCCGCGGCGCCCTTGGAGGTCAGCAGCAGCACGGCCAGCAGCGTCACCTGGTGCATCAGCGTGAGCGGCGTGTCGGTGGCCTGGGCGATGAAGACGGCGGCCATGGTCAGGTAGATCGCCGTCCCATCCAGGTTGAACGAGTACCCCGTCGGCACCACCAGGCCGACGACGGATTTCGCCGCGCCCAGGTTCTCCAGCTTGGCGATCAGCCGCGGCAGCACCGCCTCGGAGCTCGACGTCCCCAGCACGATCAGCAGCTCTTCCTTGATGTAGCGCACGAAGCGGACGATGGAGAATCCGTGCAGCCGCGCGATGATTCCCAGCACGACGAAGACGAAGAGGAGGCAGGTCGCGTAGAAGCTCGCCATCAACCCCGCCAGCGACGCCAGCGTGCCGATCCCGAACTTGCCGATGGTGAACGCCATCGCCCCGAACGCCCCGATCGGCGCCACCTTCATGATGATCCCCACCATCCCGAACAGCACGTGCGACACGCGGTCGATCAGGTCGAACACGATCCGCCCGCGCTCGCCCAGCCCGTGCAGCGCGAAGCCGAAGAGGACGGCCACCAGCAGCACCTGCAGGATCTCCCCTTCCGCGAACGCGCCGACGAGGGAGGCGGGGATCACGTGCAGCAGGAAGTCCGTCGGGCCCGCCATCTGCCCCGGCTTCGTGTAGCTGGCGACGGCGCCCGCGTCGAGCGAGGCGGGGTTCACGTGCATCCCCGCGCCCGGCCGCGCCAGGTTGATCACCAGCAGGCCCACGATCAGCGCGAGGGTGGAGACGAGCTCGAAGTAGAGCAGGGCCAGGCCGCCGGCCTTCCCCACCTGCTTCATGTTCTGCATCCCCGCGATCCCCGTGACCACGGTGCAGAAGATCACGGGGGCGATGATCATCCGCACCAGCTTCACAAAGGCGTCGCCGAGCGGCTTCATGGCCGCGCCCGAGGCCGGCGCCAGCACGCCCAGCAGCACTCCCAGCGCGATGGCGCACAGCACCTGGAAGTACAGCGAGCGGTAGATGGGGAGCTTTCGGGCCGGTTCGGACATCGGTGGCTTCTGCAGTGCGGGGGGAGACCACGGGCGGGAGAACCGTACGAAAGTACAGGAAGTACGGAAGTACGATGTCCACCAAGCTGCGCGCCGAAGCCACGGCGCGCCACTCCTGCCCCCCGCCGCGCTGCAGGGACGAACGCGAGAACCGGAGCACACGGGATGCGTGCTCCGGTCCTGTTGCCGGTGCCGTCCGGCCGTCAGCCGATCCGGATCACCAGGCGCAGCGCGGGCTCTGCAGGCAGGTGAGCTGGGTGAAGCCGAACCAGGTGTAGTCCAGCCCGTACGCCACGATGTCCTGCCCCTGGGTCCACGAGGGAAGCTGCACGGCGAAGCGGTGCGCGGTGCCGCCGTTGCACAGGCTGTTCACCGCCGGCTCGCTCCCGCCGTTGGCGTAGCCGTACGCCGCGAAGGTGCCGCCGGAGTACAGGTCCACGCGGTTGGACTTCGTGGGCACGTCCTTGTCGCAGGTCCAGCCGCTGGCCACGCCGGTGGCGCTCACCCCGTCCAGGTAGCCGATGGGGTCGTACGAGTCGAACGGCAGGTACTCGCGCGGCGTCTGGATCCAGTCGTACCCCAGCTTGCCGTACGTCTGGTGGCGGCCCCACGAGTAGAAGCCGTTGTCGAACGAGCCGAGCAGGAAGTCGTTGTCGTTGAAGCTGTTGGACGTGTACGTGCCCGCCGTGGGCAGGCTGGTGGTGATGTAGGTGGTGAAGAACTTGTCCAGGCGGTACATCTGCGGCTTGTACTTGTCCGGGCCGCCGCAGTAGTAGGTGGCCGGGCCCAGCTGCCAGTTGCCGCTGCCGTCCTTGTACGGGCTCACGCAGTTGGTGGCGAAGCTGTCGGCCGGCGTGGAGAGCACCGCGCGCTGCATCTCCTCGAAGAGCAGGCTCACGGTGTACTTCTTGGTGCTGCTGAAGGTGTACGGCGCGCCCGAGGCCTCCAGCCCCAGCACCGTGGCCGCGATGCTGGTCATCAGCCCGAAGCCGTACGAGGGCATCTGCTGGCCGTGGTTCAGGCTCAGCGTCTTCGGCGGCACGCCGCCCACGTTCACCCCCGCCACGCCGTTGCACAGCGTGGGCGTTCCCGCGCTCTGGTGGATGCAGACCGCGGTGAAGGTGCTGTCGATGTAGGTGCGCGCCTTGGAGCGGAAGCTCTCCACCCCGGTGGACGCGTCGCCGCGGCGGTACTTGTACGCCGCGATCCAGGCGTACCCCGAGGCGGCGATGGAGTAGTCGTCCACGCACTGGTTGCCGCTCTCCTTCGTGCACCCCAGGTCGCGCCCGGCGGCGAAGGCCGTCTCCACGCGCCGCAGCTGCGTGTCCAGCGCCTGCGTGGCGAAGCCGTTGGCGCCGATGCGGTTGGCCGCCGCGAAGATGAGCGCCACGTTGGCGCCCTGCAGCCACTCGGTGAACTTGGTGGGCGCCGCGTCCATCGTGGCCTTCACCTTGGCGGTCAGCGCGGTGGAGGCGCCCTCGGCGCAGCTCGCGTTCTCGGCGTCGGCGAAGATGCGGGCGTAGTCGTTCAGGTCCAGGTTCACGTCGTTGCGGAACCCGCTGGTGAAGGCGCCGTCGTTCACCCGGCAGCCGGCGGGGTTCACGATGGCCTGCGGTCCGCCGGGGCGCGGCCCCGCCGGCGCCAGCGGCCCCTGGTCCGCGCACGCGGCCGCCGTCACGAGCGCGAGCGTCGCGAGCACGGTCGCGCGCACTGCGTACGAGCTGTTGCGATTCATCCTGCTCCTTGGTGGGAAACGGGGTGGGAATTCCGCCGCATCGGGTTCGCGGCCCCGGTGCCGCACGCGCCCCTCATCCCCACCCCTTTCCACCCATCGCATGCATCACCTTACCCGACTATAAACACATGTCGCAGAGATTGCAAGGCGGTATCATTCTCACCGATGTTGTTGCAGACGCTGGATTTTCAAATCTTCCTCACCTCATTCTTAAGCTCTTTATAGGCTTTTGCATCTCCTGACGTGATCCGACCGTGACGAGATCCGCGAAAATCGGGAGATGGGGATCGCGAGACGGAGATGCACGTTCCGGCGGCGCCTGCCGCGTGCGCGGTACGGGTGCTGCACACGCCCCGCCGCCACGCTCACGTCCCTTTCCCACGCATGATGATTCCGGTTTTGACGGAAGAACGCACGACCCACCGCCCGCTCGTTCTGGCCGCGCTGGTGCTGGCCATGTTCATGTCGGCCATCGAGGGCACCATCGTCGCGACCGCGATGCCGAGCATCGCGGCGGAGCTGGGCGGGTTCAGCCTGTACAGCTGGGTGTTCTCGTCCTTCCTGCTCACGCAGGCCATTGCCATCCCCATCTTCGGCAAGCTGTCGGACCTGCACGGGCGCAAGCCGGTGTTCATCGGCGGCGTGGTGGTGTTCCTCGCGGGCTCCATCCTCTGCGGCTTCGCGCGGTCGATGGGAATGCTGGTGGCCTTCCGCTTCCTGCAGGGGATGGGCGCCGGCGCGGTGCAGCCCATCACCACCACGCTGGCGGGTGACCTGTACTCGCTGGAGGAGCGCGGCCGCGTGCAGGGCTACCTTTCCAGCGTGTGGGGGTTCTCGTCCATCGCGGGGCCGCTGGCGGGCGGGTTCATCGTGCACAGCGTGGGGTGGCCGTGGATCTTCTGGGCCAACGTGCCGTTCGGGATCGCAGCCATCGCCCTGATCGTGGCCTACCTGCACGAGGGGCTGGAGCGCACGCGCGTGCGCACCGACTTCCCCGGCGCGGTGCTCCTCTTCGCGGCGGTGGGCACGCTGATGCTGGCGCTCACGCAGGCCAGCGAGTGGAGCGCCGGCGTGCTGGTTCCCCTGGTGGCCGTATCGGCGCTGGCGTTCGCGCTCTTCGTGCGGCAGGAGCGGCGCGCGCCGGACCCGCTGATGCACATGGAGCTGTGGGCCATGCCGCTGATCCGCTACGCCAACCTGGCCACGCTGACGGCGGGGATCATGATGATCGGCATCATCACCTTCCTGCCGACGTTCGTGCAGGGGGTGCTGGGCGGCTCCGCGCTGCTGGCCGGGTTCACGCTCTCGGTGATGACGCTGGGATGGCCTCTGGCCTCGTTCGCGGCGGGCCACCTGATCGTGCGGGCCGGCGTGCGGCGGCTGGCGCGCCTCGGCGGCGCCGCCACCCTCGCGGGGACGCTGGCCATCGCGCTGCTGGCGGCGCACGGATCGCTCGGCGCGGGCGCGGGGTCGTTCGTGCTGGGGGTGGGGCTGGGGCTGCTGGGCACGACCTTCGTGGTGGCCATCCAGACCAGCGTGCCGTGGAGCCAGCGCGGCGTGGCCACCGCGTCGAACATGCTGATGCGCATCCTGGGGAACGCGCTGGGGGCGGCGCTCTTCGGCGGGGTGCTGAACTGGGGGATGAGCCGGTGGCTGGCGCGGACGGGGCTGCGCGGCCGCGTCTCGCTGGACAGCATCCAGGAGTTGATGGGCCAGGCCGCGCCCCGCGCCGCCGCCCCGCTCCCCGCCGCGGTGACGGCGACGCTGCGCGCGGGCCTGTCGCACAGCCTGCAGCTGGTGTTCTGGGGGATCATGGGGATGGCGGTCATCACCCTGGCCGCCGCCTTCCGCGTCCCCGAGATGGAGCGCATCGACGACCCGTCTTGATCGTGGGATGATCCCGGGAATCAGCGTCCGGCGCCGATGGACGAAGAGCGAGGCAGCCCACGCGCACGCGGGCTGCCTCGCTCTTGCCACAATGGAAGTGCGCGCTCCGGCTTCCTCAACGGCGGCTGAAGCCGCAGCAACAACCACGGGAAGCCTCGCAAACTGCGCGAGGCTGTTCGGCCCGGCAACTGGTTCCGGCCGCGGAAGACGCCTCCCTTTTCATCCGCCGTGGCCGCGCAAACCCACGGTGTTCAACGCTGGATGAGATTACGGGCGCGTTCTCGCCGTTACGCGCCGAGGGCCTTCACCAGGCTCTTCAGATGATCCTTCAGCACGGCCCAGTTCGGCGCGCCCTCCGCCGGCAGCGCGGCGCGAACCCCTTCCGCCTCCGCACGGGCGGTTCCGGAGAGCTCGCGAAGCGCGAGGATCTTCGCCACCTCCTCGCGGCCGTCCGACTTGCGGAAGAACTCCGCGTCGTGCGCTATCGCCGCGAGCCGCGCCGCCTCGCTCCATGCTCCGGCGGCGAGGTACGCCTCATCGAAGGATTCCTTCGTGCTTTGCCGCGCTTCGTCCAATTTCAACTTCAGCTGCGCGGGCGGCTTATCCGCATTACTGCCAATGCTGTCGAACATCTGGACCAGGAACGTTGCGCCGGGCACGTTCGCGGCGTTCGCGGCTGCCTGGGCGCTGGCGTGAATGGCAGCGGTATCTCCCGCCCTGACCGCGAGCTCCAGGTCCACCAGCAACGCGCCGAGCCGGCCGGCGCGGTGCAGGTCCTCGATGTTCTCCTCCGGCGCGCCGCGCTTGAGGAAGAAGACGTTACTGGTCCACGGCTCATCCGGTGACGACGCTGGCGTCTGCAGCCGCGCCGCGAGCCGCGCGGGGTCGTACGGGTCGCCGCCGCGGGAGCGGAGCACGGGGATGAGCGCGAGCCCCACGAGCACGGCGGCGATCGCGCCCCAGGCCGCGATCGGAATCCGTCGGCGCGAGCGGATCGGAATCACGCGCGCGTCCGCTGCCTCCTCGGACACCACACCCACCTCATCCGTCGGCGCGATGTCCGGCGCGGGTGAGATGTCCGGCGTCGGTGAGATATCGTCCGTGGACGCGATGGCGGGAGCCGCGATGAAGGTCTCCATGTCTCCATCGTCCGCCCCGAGCTCCGGCGCGGGCACTTCCGATGCCGGCTCGCGCTCGCGGAGAATGGCCGCGGCGTCGGCGTAGACGAGGTAATCCTCGTCGCTATCCGAGAGGCGCGCGAGCAGGTCCTCCCGCTCGGCATCGGCCAGCCGGCCGTCGAGCAGGGCGGCGAGCCGCGCGTCGTCGATCGAAGTATCCTTCACCCCATCCTCCATGGGTGCATGCGTCCCATTGTCATTGGATGGCCCCGAAGACCCGGGATTTCCGATTCCGCCGCTCACGAGCCGGGCTCCTCGAACATGTCGTGCACGTCGCCGCCCGAGATTCCCTGGTTCTCCATCGACACCTTCAGCTGCTGGCGCAGCCGCTCGATGCGGCGGTAGAGCGCGCGCTGGTCCAGCTTCAGCGCGCGCGCCACGTCGGCCACGCTGCGCCCGTCCGCCAGGTTCATGCGCACGATCACCCGCTCCTCGGGCTTCAGCGTGCGCATGGCGCGGAAGAGCGCGGCGCGCACGGTCCGGCGCTGCCGCTCCATCTCCTCCGCCTGGATGCGCTCGTCGGCGCGGCTGGCGGCGGGCGACAGGTCCAGCGGGTCGGCGCCCACCTCTACCGGGCGGAGCGGCGAGCGCGCGGGGAGCCGGGCCAGGAGCCGGGCCAGCTCGATGTCGGACATGTCCGTGCGCCCCGAGGTGCGCAGCCGCTCGCCGGCCTCCTGCAGCGTGCACCCGTCGCGGTTCACCAGCACCTCCAGGTCCTTGGCCACCTGCCCCAGCCGCTCCGCCACCGCCGACGGCCGCCAGCGCCCCAGCCGCTCGCGCGTGTGGGCGTGGAAGAGGCGCGTGACCACCACGGTCAGGAAGGTGTTCAGCTCGCTTTCGCCGCGGTATTTCCGGAGCACGGCGTAGTCGTCCTCCATCAGCCGTTCCTTGGCCCAGCTGGCGAACTCCTCGGCGTCGTCGCCCCACACGCTGTACATGCGGCAGATCGACGCGGCAATGCCCTCGATCGCGGGGAGCGAGTCGAGGAAGAGCGTTCGGGGATCCATTCGGTCGAGCATCACCGGAGGGGACATAGGTGACCCGAAGGGGGCGGGAGGATGGGTGCCCCAAGGTAGATCGCATGCGTAGCAGAATGCAACAGCTTCGACATCCAAAAGTTCCCGGATCTTCGATCTCCTACCTTTGAAGAAGGTTCGGCGGGTGCGAGCGGTGGCGCGGCGCAAGCGGCCCGCTGGGCGGATGCCTGGCGGTGGAGGGCGAATGAATTCGCATGCAACAACAGCACAAAGTCCCTGCGGGACTGCCGTCCAGCTCCCCCGCGCGTGGGCAGCACCGGTGTTGGAAGACTCGGGCTGCACCGGTGCCGGAGATCAGCCCCGAAGCATCGGCAGCAGTCCCGCAGGGACTTCGTGCCCTTGTTGCCGCGAATTCATTCGCCTTCCCCGAGCTTTCCAAGCCTTTTCCAAGTCTTCCTGCAAGCACCAACAACAAAAGCGGGGAGACCGAAGTCCCCCCGCTCGCCCTGCCGCGTCTCGCGATACCGGCTTACCGCGCCGCGGCGTCCGGCAGCGTTACCGTGAAGCGCCGGTCGATGGCGGGCGCCAGGCAGGTGCCCTCGGTGCACGCCATGTACGTCACCGACAGCTCGGCGGTGGCGGCGCCGGGGCGCGCGAAGGTGACGGGCTGGCGCAGCGTGACCGGCCCGGCGGGATAGACGGGAAAGCGCAGCCCCAGGATGCCGACAACCAGGTCGCTCACGGCCCTGTCCGCCACCATCGGCCCGGCCGCCCGCAGCGACGGGGAGGAGGCGATCTCCAGCAGCGTGGGGCGGCCGATCCCGCGGATCCCTTCCTTCGGCAGGTCCTTGCCGTAGAGGTGGAAGCCGGGCTTGGTGGGCGTGAACGTCCCCGTCAGCCAGGTTTTCCCGGCGGCGTCGCGTTCCAGCCGCACCTCCACCGCCACGTCGCGCGCGGTGAAGCTCTCCAGCGCCCACGGACCATGCGCCGCGCCGGCATCGCCGCGGCGCGCGAGCCAGGTGCCGCCCACGCCGAGCGCGCCTGCCGCAGCCACGACGGCGATCAGGAGACGGAGGGAGAGGCGCATCTCAGGAGCGCGGCCCGGCGGCCACCCACTGCTCCAGGCGCCGCCGCACGTCGGCGGCGGTCATCCGGCGCGCGCCCTCCATCGAGCCGTCGCGGGTGTTGGCCAGGATGGCGCCGCTGGGCGCCAGCACCACCACCGCCGGCACGCCGCCCTCGATGGGGCTGCCGTACTTGCGCACGATCTCCAGGTTGTGGTCGAACTGGCCCACGTCGACCTTCACCACGTGGAAGTGGCCGCGCAGGTACGGCTGCACCGCGGCGTCCTGGAAGAGCCGCTCCAGGATCACGCAGTCCAGGCACCAGTCCGCGCCGAAGTCCAGCAGCACCAGCTTGCGGTCGCGCGCCGCGGAGGCCAGCGCGGCGCGGATCTCGGCGTGGGCGTCGGCGCGCGGGTCGTACAGCGGCCGCTGCGCCTGCTGCGCGCGGGCGTGCGCGGCGCCGGCCAGCGTGAGCGCGGCGGCGGCCGCGAGCGTGCGCAGCGCGCGAAGGGTGCGGTGGGTCATCGGAGATCTCCTGCGGATCACCGGCGGGCGGGAGGGGGGACTTCGAATCGTTCGAACCGCGTCCTCGAAAAATGCAGGAAAACGCGCTCCGCCACAACGGGCGTTCCCGGCGGAACGGCGCGGATCTGCGTGGACACGCCGGGTCCGCGCCCGCCGGGTCACATCGCGAAGGAATTCACCACGGTGAAATCGGAGTTCAGCACCAGCAGGGGGGAGAACCCGGTCCATATACGGCCGTCCGGAACCACCCACGTAAAGGCGACGAAGTAGAAGCCACCTGCCCTGTAGTAGCTGAAGACCTGCGGGTAACGCGCATTCACGGGCTGGACCATCGCGCGGAGCCGCTGGCACGCGGCGGCGTCCGATCCATCCGTCAGGAGGACGAGGCTCGACTCGGCCGCGGTGATTCCGTACTGCTGGCGAGGCGTCGCCCAGTTCTCCGCGGTGAGGAAGCGCCCCACTGTGGCTCGCGTCCGAGGGGCCTCGGGAGGACATGTGCTTTGCGCGGCGGCGGCGGACGCTGCCGCCCCAACGATCATGCAAGATCCGATCACCGCGAGGAGTACGTTACGCATAGGGCGGCTCTCTTCCGGCCAGAGGCCTGGTTTCTCAGTAACCACAGCGGTTCACCCGGCTGGAAGCCGTGTAGTTGCAGGCACTCAGGACCAGTGCTCCCGCGAACAGCCCAGCCCGCGCCGGGATCACGACCTTCGCGGTACGTGCGTGAAAATCTTCCACATCTGTATCCACTTTTTGGCGTGATGTTCCCTGAGGGATGACATCGCTGCACGCTCAGAGTGCGAGACCGGAAACGTCCGCCTCCCTGCCTTGATCGGATCACCGCCCGCCACTGAATTCAAATAACGCTCTACATGGATCGTTTCTGACGCGTCATCTTCCGTGCGGCTCCCGTACCGTACGGTCGCGCACCCGGTTAATTGCTCGTTGTTACAGAACAATTCACGTCCACTTGTGAACGCAATGTCGATTGCGGAGCGCTCCGTGTGCGCGGCGGCGGTCCGGGAGCGATTCCGGCATCCGAAGGCGGCGAGGCGGCCACGGGCGCTTTTTGCGCCGCAGGGACGCCAATGTGCGCGCAAGTGCACGCCTGTGAACGAAGTGCAGATTTTATCCTAACCCCAAAACTACTACAATTCGTCTCACGGCCGTGTTAGATTGGCGGCCACAGCACCCCGACGGCGCAGGGCGAAGGCGGACTGGCGAGCGGCTGCTCGCCGGTCCCGAAGTGGCTTCGTCCCGCACGTCCCACCACGTTCTGTCACGGGATGCGCGCAGCGGCTCGCCGAGCCGCGCGATGCAAGCTCATGCGCTCCACGGCTTTGTCCGGAGGAGTGCAGAGCGCCTTTTTAGCCACGAGATGAACACTCTGTCACTCTGGTGTCGCTACGATTCGGTCCGGCCGTTCCCGTCCACCGGGTGCGAGTGTTGAGCGCGGGCGGCGAAGGGGCCACGCCGCGGACGATTTCCGCCACGCGCGGGTGGGCGTGCGCGCACCATCCGTTCGAGGCGCACGCGGCGTCCACGCCGGACGCGCCCGCGGTCTCCGGCGGCGGGCGCGCGGCGACGTACGCGCAGGTGGAGCGGACCGCGCGCGCCGTGGCCGCGCGTCTTCGCGCGCTGGGCGTGGGCCCGGAGCGGCGCGTGGTGGTGCTGATGGAGCCCGGCCCCGCCTTCGCGGCGGCGCTGATCGGCGTGCTGAAGGCGGGGGGCGCGTACGTGCCCATCGACCCCGAGTACCCGGCGGAGCGCATCGCCTTCGTGCTGGAAGACTCGGGCGCGGCGGCGGTGCTGACGCACGGGGATGCCGCGCATCGCCTTCCCCCGACCCATCTTCCCGTCCTCGACGTCGAGGCGATCGATCCCGCGGCGGGGGGTGGGTTCGTGGCAGCGGAGGTGGACCCGGACAACCTCGCGTACGTCATCTACACCTCGGGATCGACCGGCCGGCCCAAGGGCGTGGGCGTCACGCACCGCGCGCTCGTCTCCCTGCAGCGCGTCACGACGAACCTGTGGGGGCTCGCGCCGGGCGACCGCGTGGGGCAGCTGCCGTCCGTCGGGTTCGACATGAGCGTGGAGCCGATCTGGGCCGCGTGGGCGGCGGGCGCGGCGCTCCTTTTCCGCCCGCGCTCGGTCCCGGCGCTGGGGCCGGGGTTCTGGCGCTGGGTGGCCGACGAGCGGATCTCCATCCTCAATCCCCCCACGGCTTTGTGGCACGCGTGGGTGGCGGACATGGCCGCGTCCGGCGCGCGCGTTCCGGAGTCCGTGCGCCTCCTGGTCACCGGCGGCGAGAAGCCGCAGGCCGCGGCGCTCGCCCGGTGGCGCGAGATCGCCCCCGGCGTGCGGTGGATGAACTGCTACGGCCCGACCGAGGCTACCGTCTGGGCGACGAGCTGGGAGCTCCCCGCGGACGGCTGGCAGGGCGACGCGCCGATCGGCTCCGCCCGCGCCAACGCGCGCGCCTACGTCGTCGGCGAGGATGGATCGCAGGCGGCGGAGGGCGAGGTGTGCATCGGCGGGGTGTGCGTGGCGCGGGGATACCTGGGCCGCGCCGCGCTGACGGCGGAGAAGTTTGTCCCCGACCCGTTCGCGGAGGCGCCGGGCGCGCGGATGTATCGCACCGGCGACCGGGCGAGATGGACGGAAGCGCACCCGGGTTCGTCGCGCGCCGAACCCACTTTCGCACTTTCACACTCTCGCACTTTCGCACTTCTGTTCCTGGGCCGGATCGACAACCAGGTGAAGGTCGGCGGGTTCCGCGTGGAGCCGGGTGAGGTCGAGGCGGTGCTCTCCGAGCACCCGGACGTGGCCGCGGCCGCCGTTGCCGCGCGGCGCGGGGAGGATGGGGCCATGCGGCTGCACGCATGGGCCGTCCTCCGCGACGACGCGGCGGACGGCGACGCCGGGGCGCTGCGAGGGTGGCTGGGCGAGCGGCTTCCCGCGTACATGGTGCCATCCACGCTCACCTTCCTCGACTCCCTGCCGCTGAACGCGAACGGGAAGATCGACCGGCGCGCGCTCCCCACGCCCGCGTCCGCATCGCCCGAATCCCCCGATCTCCCTGCCGGGCTGGGCGAGACGGCGCGCGGGGTGATGGAGATCTTCCGCGAGGTGCTGGGCGCCGCGGTGGGGCCCGACGACGACTTCTTCGCGGCGGGCGGGCACTCGCTGCTGGGGATGCTGGTGCTGTCGCGCGTGCGGCGGCGCTGGGGGGTGGAGCTGCCGGTGAGCGCGGTGTTCGACGCGCGCACGGCGGCCGCGCTGGCCGAGCGCATCGACGCCGCGGCGGGGACGGAGACGGCGGGGGAGCCGCCGCTCGCCCCGATCGCGCGCGACGGCGCGCCGCTGCTGCCGTCGTTCCAGCAGCAGGGGCTGTGGCTGCTGCACGAGATGGAGCCGGCCGGGTTCGCGGCGTACAACATCCCCCTGGCCGTGCGGCTCTCGGGCGCGCTGGACGCCTCCGCGCTGCGGCGGGCGCTGGCCGGGATCGTTCGCCGGCACGAGGCGCTGCGCACGGTGTTCGCCACCACCGCCGACGGGCTGGCGCAGGTGGTCAATCCCCCGGCGGACGATTTCGATCTCCCGCTCGACGATTTCTCCGCGCTGCCGCGGGATGCGGCCGAGGCCGAGGCGCGGCGCGTCTCCGAGGCGGTCGCCGCGGAGCCGTTCGACCTTGCCGCCGGCCCCATGCTGCGGGGGCGGCTGGCGCGCATCGCCCCGGACGAGCACCTGCTGGCGCTGAACGTCCACCACATCGCGGCGGACGGGTGGTCGCTGGGCATCCTCTTCGGCGAGCTGTCGAAGCTGTACGAGGCGATCGTCTCCGGGCGTCCATCTCCCCTTCCCCCTCTCCCGCTGCAGTACGCGGACTTCGCGGCGTGGCAGCGCGCGCGGCTGACGGACGAGGTGCGCGCGGCGCAGCTGGACTACTGGCGCGCCCGGCTGGACGGCGCGCCGGGCGTCCTCGATCTCCCCACCGACCGCCCGCGCCCCGCCTCGCCCTCGCACGAGGGCGGCATCGTCCGCTTCACCGTGCCCGCCACTCTGGCCGCGCGGCTGCGGGAGGCGGCGCGGCGCCACGCGGCCACGCCGTTCATGGTGCTGCTGGCCGGCTTCGACCTCCTCCTCCACCGCCTGGGCGCGGGGGATGATCTCGTCGTGGGCTCGCCGGTGGCGGGGCGCGCGCGGCCGGAGACGGAGGGGCTCATCGGCTTCTTCATCAACACCGTGGCGCTGCGCGCCGAGCTGCGCGGCGACCCCACCATCGGCGAGCTGATCGGCCGGGTGCGCGAGGCCACGCTGGGCGCCTACGCGAACCAGGAGCTGCCGTTCGAGAGCGTGATCGAGGCGCTGAACCCGCAGCGCGTGCCGGGGGTGACGCCGTTCTTCCAGGTGTCGTTCGCCATGGGGAACGTGGAGATGGACCCCGTGGACCTGGGCGGCGTGCGCGCGCGCCCCGAGGACGTGTACAGCGGCAGCACCAAGGCCGACCTGTTCCTGGAGATCCGCGAGAGCGGGGGCGCGCTGCACGGCGACCTGGAGTACGCCGCCAGGCTGTGGGAGCCCGCCACCGCGGAGCGCATCGTCGCCCTCTATCTCCGCCTGCTGGAGGCGGTCGCGGGGGATGCGGATCTCCCGCTCTCCGCCGCCATCGCACGGGTGGACGAGCCGCGGGCGCGCGCCGAGGCCGAGGCGTGGAACCGCACCGCCCGCCCCTACCCGCGCGAATCGACCATCCACGCCGAATTCGCCGCCGTCGCCGCATCCAGGGCTGACGCGGTCGCGCTGCGCTGGGACGGCGGGGAGATGACCTACGGCGCGCTGGACGAGCGGTCGAGCCGCCTGGCGAACCATCTCCGCCGCCACGGTGTGCGTGTCGACCAGCCGGTCGCCGTGCTGCTGCCGCGCGGGCCGGAGATGGTGATCGCCTTCCTCGCCGTGCTGAAGGCGGGCGGCGCGTACGTCCCGCTGAACCCGCAGTACCCGGCCAGCCGCAACGCGCTGATGCTGGAGGATTGCGGGGCGCGCGTGCTGGTGACGGCTGAGGGGACGATCGAGGGGACAAGGGACAGGGGACAGGGGACAGGGGGGATCGGGCACGACAGGGTGACGGTCGTGCGGGTGGATGCGGACGCGGGGGCGATCGCGGCGGAGAGCGCGGATGCGCCAAGCGTCGCGGTGGATGCGGAGAACGCGGCGTACGTCATCTACACCTCGGGGTCGACGGGGCGGCCGAAGGGCGTGGTGGTGCCGCACCGCGCGGTGCTGCGGCTGGTGATGAACGGCGGCTTCGCGGAGATGGGCGCGGGGGAGACGTGGCTGCAGATGGTCCCCGCGTCGTTCGACGTCTCCACCTTCGAGGTGTGGGGGCCGCTGCTGAACGGCGCGCGGATGGCGCTGTATCCCGCCGGCACGCCGGACCCGGCCGCGGTAGGCGCCTTCATCCGCCGCCACGGAGTGACCTCGGCGTGGATGACGTCGGCGCTCTTCCACCAGGTGGTGGACCAGGACCTGGCCGCCTTCGCCCCGCTGCGGCAGCTGATGTCCGGCGGCGACGTGGTGTCCGCGCCGCACGCCGCGCGGGTGATGGAGGCGCATCCCGCGCTGCGCGTGATCAACGGCTACGGGCCGACGGAGAACACCACCTACTCCACCTGCCACACGCTGGAGCCGGGGGACGCGGAGCTCGTCTCCATCCCCATCGGCACGCCCATCTCCAACTCCACCGCGTACGTGCTGGACGCGGAGATGCGCCCCGTGCCCGCCTGCGTGCCCGGCGAGCTGTACGTGGGCGGCGACGGACTGGCGCGCGGATACCTGAACGCCCCCGCGCTCACGGCCGAGCGCTACCTCCCGAACCCCTTCGCGGCCGACGGGTCGCGATTGTACCGCACCGGCGACCGCGTGCGCCGCCGGGCGGACGGCGTGCTGGAGTTCCTGGGGCGGCTGGACCAGCAGGTGAAGATCCGCGGCCACCGCACCGAGCCCGGCGAGCTGGAATCGCTGCTGGCGCGCCATCCCGCCGTCGCCGACGCGGTGGTGACGGTACGCGAGGCGGCGCCGGGGGACCGGCAGCTGGTGGCCCACGTGGTTCCCGCGCGCGGCTACGAAGGCGTGGCGGCGGAGCTTCCGGCGCGGCTGCGGGAGCACGCGCGCGGCGCAGTGCCGGAGCACATGGTGCCCGTGGCCGTGGTGGTGATGGACGCGCTGCCGCTGACCGCGAACGGAAAGGTGGACCGCCGCGCCCTTCCCGCGCCGAAGCTGGGCGGCGACGCGGCCGCCACGGGCGCCGAGCCGCAAACGGCCACGGAGCGGCTGCTGGCGGCCACGTGGGCCGAGCTGCTGGGCGTGGAGCAGGTTCCCGCCGACGCCAGCTTCTTCGAGATCGGCGGGCACTCGCTGCTGGCCGCGCAGATGGCGGCGCGGGTGCGCGAGGAGTTCGGCGTTCCCCTGTCCCTCCCGCAGGTGCTGGCGGCGCCGACGGTCTCCGCGCTGGGCGCGCTGCTGGACGCGGAGATGGCGGCGCTGCGCGCGGAGCTGGAGGCCGAGCTGTCGATGCTCACCGACGAAGAGGTCCGCGCGCTCCTGGAGGCCGAGGAAGCGTGGGACGGCACCGCGGCGGCGGGAGATTGAACCGAAGATGACCGACGTCGTGAACCCGCTGACCGAGCTTTCCCCCGAGCGCCGCCGCCTGCTGGAGTTGCGGATGCGCGCGCGCCAGGCGCAGGCCGCCGGCCCCGAGCTGCGCCCCGTCGCCCGGCCGGACGGCGTCGCGCCGCTCTCCGCCAGCCAGGCGCGGCTCTGGGTGATGGAGCGGATGGAGACCGGCGGCAACGCCTACAACGCCTCGTTCGCCGTCCGTATCCGCGGGCCGCTGGACGTCGCCGCGCTGCGGGGCGCGCTGGACGCCGTCGTGGCGCGCCACGAGACGCTGCGCACCACCTTCGCCGAGCGCGACGGGGTGCCGGTGCAGATCGTCCACCCGCCCGCGCCCTTCCCCCTCGCCACCCTCGACCTCTCCCATCTACCGGGCGAGGAGCGGGAGGCGGAGCTGATGCGGCGGGGGAACGAGGACGCGCGCGCGGGCTTCGACGTGGTGGCCGGCCCCGTCTTCCGCGTCACCCTCGTCCGGCTGGGGGAGGAGGAGCACGCGCTCTTCGTCGCCATGCACCACCTGGTGACCGACGGGTGGAGCCTGGGAGTGCTGGCGCGCGACCTGGGCGCGGCGTACGCGGCGCTGCGCGAGGGGCGCGCGCCCGATCTCCCCCCGCTGCCGGTGCAGTACGCGGACTTCGCGGCGTGGGAGCACGAGCGCCTGCGCGGCGCGGAGCTGGAGCGGCTGGTGGCGTACTGGCGCGGCGCGCTGGAGGGCGCCCCGGCGGCCATCGACCTTCCCACCGACCATCCCCGCCCGGCGCAGGCCAGCCACCGCGGCGGCCGGGTGTACGCCCGCATCCACCCCGCGCTGGCGGCCCGCCTGCGCGAGCTGGCGCAGGGCGAGGAGGCCACGCTCTTCCACGTCCTCCTCGCGGCCTTCCGCCTGGTCCTCGCGCGCCACGCGGGGGAGGAGGACGTGGTGATCGGCACCCCCGTCGCCAACCGCCCGCGGAGCGCGCTGGAGGGGTTGATCGGCTTCTTCATCGACACCGTGCCGCTGCGCGCGCGCGTCCGCCCGGAGGCGACGTTCCGCGAGCTGGTGCGCGCCGAGAAGGCGGCGGCGATGGCGGCGTTCAGCCACAGCGGTCTCCCCTTCGACCGGCTGGTGGAGGAGCTGCGCCTGCCGCGCGACCCGGCCCGCAACCCCGTGTTCCAGGCCGCGCTGAACCTGCAGAGCGCGCGGGTGGACCTGCTCCGCCTGGCCGGCGCGGAGGTGACGCCGCTGGACACCGAGCACGGCTCCACGCCCTTCGAGCTGGCGCTGGACAACTGGCCGGACGACGACGGCGGGGTGACGGTCCACGCCGAGTACGCGGACGCCGTGTACGCGCGCGAAACGGTGGAGCGCATCGCCGCGCACGTGGTGCAGGTGCTGGAGCACGGCGCGTCGTCGCCCGACACGCGGCTGGCGGAGATGCCGCTGGCCTCGGCGGAGGAGATGGCGCGCGTGGCGGAGTGGGGGCGCGGCGGCGAGGGGCTTCCCGCGCCGGAGACGCTGCACGGGATGATCGCCGCGCGGGCGGCGGCGCGCCCCGATGCCCCCGCGCTGGCGTGGGACGGCGGCGCGCTGGGCTACGCGGAGGTGGAGGCGCGCACGGACGTGCTCGCGCGGCGGCTCCGCGCGCTGGGCGTCGGCCCGGAGACGGTGGTGGGGATGATGCTCCCGTCGTCGCCCGAGGGGATCCTGGCGATTCTCGGCATCCTGAAGGCGGGCGGCGCGTACGTCCCCCTGGACCCCGGCTTTCCGGACGCGCGCATCGCCCACGCGCTGGGGGATTCGGGCGCGGTCGCCGTGGTCGCGCGGCCGGCGGACGCGGCGCGGGTGGCGCCCCTCCCCGTCATCCCCATCGACTCGATCGAGTGGTTCGAGACGGGGAATGGAGATGCGGATCGGGATGGGGATGCGGATCTCCCCCGCTTCGCCGCCGGGCCGGACAACCTGGCGTACATCATCTACACCTCCGGATCGACCGGCATGCCCAAGGGCGTGGCCGTGTCGCACGCGGGGGCGGTGGCGCACGCGCATGCGTCGGTGCGGGCGTACGGCTTCCGCGCGGACAGCCGCTGTCTGCTCTTCGCCTCGCTGACCTTCGACGGCTCGGTGGAGCAGATCTTCGCCACCTGCGCGGCGGGAGGATGCGTGATCCCGCGCGGCCCCGAGGTCCCCGGCCCGGCGGAGCTGGCGGAGCGCGTGGAGCGGCTGGGCGTAAACATCGCCCTGCTGCCGACCGGCTACTGGACGCAGCTCACGCACGACACCACCGCGCTCGCCGCGGTGAAGCGCCAGCTGCGCGTGGTGATCGCCGGCGGCGAGGAGATGCGCGCCGACGCGCTGCGGCGCTGGGAATCGACCCCCGGCGAGGCGCGGCTGATCAACGGCTACGGGCCGACGGAGATCGTGGTCGTCGCCGCGGCCTTCGCCGTCCCGCGCGGCTTCGCGGCCACGAACCCGGCGCGCGTCCCCCTCGGCCTGCCCCTGCTGGGGCGCGAGCTGCGGGTGCTGGACGCGGAGCGGCACCCGGTCCCCGCCGGCGTCCCCGGCGAGCTGTTCATCGGCGGGGCGATCATGGCGCGCGGCTACCACGGCGGCCCCGCGCTCACGGCGGAGCGCTTCGTCCCCGATCCGTTCTCCGGCGTGCCGGGGGCGCGGATGTACCGCACGGGCGACCGGGTGAGATGGTTCGAAGAAGTGCGTGAGTGCGGAAGTGCGGAAGTGCGTGGGTTCGGTGGCGCCGAGGGTTCGGAGCGCGAAGCATGCACTGACGCACTGACGCACTCCCGCACTCCCGCACTCCCGCACTTCCGCACTGGGGTTCTCGAGTTCCTGGGCCGCGGCGACGCGCAGGTGAAGGTCCGCGGCTTCCGCGTGGAGCCGGGGGAGATCGAGGCGGCGCTGCGGACGCACCCGAACGTCGCGGAGTGCGTGGTGGCGGCGCGGCCGGACGCGGCGGGGGTGCTGCGGCTGGCGGCGTACTTCGTCCCGCGCGGCGCGGCGCCCAGCGGCGGCGAGCTGCGGGCGCACCTGGCCACGCGCGTGCCGGAGTACATGCTGCCGACCGCGTACATGGCGCTGGACGCCATCCCGCTCAGCGCCGCGGGGAAGGTGGACCGCCGCGCCCTTCCCGATCCCGGCGCGGGCGATGCCGAGGCGTTCGCCGCGCCGGAGACGCCGGACGAGGCCGCGCTCGCCGCCATCTGGGCCGAGCTGCTGGGCGTGGAGCGCGTGGGGGTGGAGGACGACTTCGTCTCGCTGGGCGGGCACTCGCTGCTGGGCATCCGCGTCGTCTCCCGTGTCGCCGCGCGGCTGGGGGTGGAGCTGCCGCTGCGCGCCGTCTTCGAGGCGCCCACCGTGCGCGCCCTGGCCCGCCGCGTAGCCGAGGCGCGCGTGGAGAGCGAGGGCGCGCCCGCGGGCATCATCCCCCCCGCCGACCGCGCGGCCCCGCTCCCCGCGAGCTTCGCGCAGGAGCGGATGTGGTTCCTGCAGCAGCTCGATCCCCGGTCGCCCGCGTACAACGTCGCCCTCGCGCTGCGGCTGTCCGGCGCGCTGGACGGCAACGCGCTGCATCGTGCGCTCGCGGAGATCGTCCGGAGGCACGAGGTGCTGCGCACGGTGTTCAGGGAACAGGGGACAGGAGACAGGGGACAGGGAACGGAGGGGATCGAGCAGATCGTGCTCGGCGCCGATGCGTTCGGGTGGGAGATGCTGGATCTGTCGCATCTCCCGAAGTCCCAGGCGGATGCGGAGGCGAAGCGGCGGGCGGGGGACGAGGCCGCGGCGCCGTTCGACCTGGCGCGCGGGCCGGTGCTGCGCGCGGTGCTGATGCGCATCTCCGACGGCGAGCACGTGCTGTCGCTGGTGATGCACCACGCGGTGAGCGACGCCTGGTCGTGGGAGGTGATGGAGCGCGAGCTGGCCACCCTCTACGCCGCCTTCCGCCGCGGCGAGCCAAGCCCGCTGCCGCCGCTTCCCGTGCAGTACGCGGACTTCGCGGCGTGGCAGCGCGGGTGGCTGCGCGGCGAGGCGCTGGAGCGGCAGGCCGCCTTCTGGCGCCAGCGGCTGGCCGGCGCACCCGCCGTGCTGGAGCTGCCGTCCGACCGCCCGCGGCCGCCGGTGCAGGACCTCCGCGGCGCGCTGCTCCCCTTCCGCCTCTCGGGCGACGCGGCCGACGGCGTGCGCGCGCTCGCCGCGGCGGAGGGGGCCACGCCGTTCATGGTGCTGCTGGCGGCGTTCTCCGTGGTCCTCCAGCGCTGGAGCGGGCAGGACGACCTGGTGGTCGGCACGCCGGTGCTCAGCCGCCCGCGGCCCGAGCTGGAGCCGCTGATCGGCTTCTTCAGCAACACCCTTCCCGTCCGCGCGGACCTCTCCGGGCGCCCGGCGTTCCGCGAGCTGCTGCGGCGCGTGCGCCAGACCACGCTGGACGCCTTCGCGCACCAGGACCTGCCCTTCGAGCGGATGGTGGACGAGGTGCGCGCCGAGCGCAGCCTGAGCCACACCCCGCTCTTCCAGGTGATGCTCGCGCTGCAGCACGGCGGCCACGCCGGGCTGGCGCTGCAGGGCGTCACCGCCGGCGAGGTGGAGATCGCGCACGGCACCTCGCGCTACGACCTGACGGTGATGCTGGCGCAAGGCGCCGACGGCTCGTTCACCGGCCAGGCCGAGCTCGCCACCGCGCTCTGGGACGAATCCACCATCGCGCGGATGATGCGGCACCTGGACGCCGTCGTCCGCGCCGCCGCGGCGGACCCGGACGCGCCCGTCGCCACGCTCCCGCTGCTGGACGCGGACGAGCGCGCGGCGGTGACGGACGCCGTCAACCGCACGGAGCGGGGATGGGACGCCGCGCTCGTCCACGACCTGGTGAGCGCGCAGGCGGCGCGGACGCCGGACGCGCTCGCCGTGGAGTTCGCGGGCGAGCGCGTGACCTACGCGGAGCTGGAGGCACGCGCCAACCGCCTCGCGCACCGGCTCGTCCGGCTGGGCGTGCGGCCGGACGCGCGGGTGGCGGTGGCGATGGAGCGGTCGGTGGAGATGACGGTCGCCGTGCTCGCGGTGCTGAAGGCGGGGGCGGGCTACGTGGCCGTCGACCCCAACTACCCCACCGAGCGCATCGCCTACATGCTGGGCGACAGCCGCGCCGCCGTCGTGCTGACGACCTCCCCCGTCGCCGCCCGTCTCCCCGCGACGGACGCGGCGGTGGTGCGCGTGGATGCGGAGGACCTCGCGGCGGAGCCGACGGACGCACCGCGGGTCCATCTCCATCCCGACAACCTGCTGTACGTGCTGTACACGTCGGGGTCCACGGGCCGGCCGAAGGGCGCCGCGCTCCCGCACCGCGCGCTGGCCAACGTCGTCCGCTGGCAGGCGGAGCGGTTCGGGGATGCGGCGCCCGCGCGGACGCTGCAGTTCGCGTCGCTGTCGTTCGACGTCTCGTTCCAGGAGATCTTCTCCACCTGGGCCAGCGGTGGCGCGCTGGTGCTGATCGACGACGACACGCGGCGGGATGCCGAGGCACTGACCGCATATCTGCGCGAGCACCGCATCGAGCGGCTGTTCCTCCCCTTCGCCGCGCTGCAGAACGTTGCCGAGGCGGCGGACGCGGGCGATGCACGTCTCCCCGACCTGCGCGAGATCATCACCGCGGGCGAGGCGCTGCGCTCCACGCCGCAGCTGCGCGCCTTCTTCCGCGCGAACCCGCAGGCGACGCTCGACAACCACTACGGCCCCAGCGAGACGCACGTCATCTCCGCGCACATGGTGGACGGCGACCCGGAGGCGTGGCCCGCGCTGCCGCCGATCGGCGCGCCGGTGGCCAACACGCGCCTGTACGTGCTGGACGCGGTGATGCAGCCCGCCCCCCTCGGCGTCCCCGGCGAGCTGTTCGCGGGTGGCGCCAACCTGGCGCGCGGCTACCTGGCCCGCCCGGCGCTGACGGCGGAGAAGTTCGTCCCCGACCCGTTCGGAGCGCCGGGGAGCAGATTGTATCGCACCGGCGACCGCGTTCGGTGGATGTGCGAAAGTGAAAACCCGGCACTCCCGCATCCGACGCTCGCGCCGCCGGTCGCAGGCCCCGCGAACCCCGTCCCTCCCCCAGGCAGTTTTGGGGGAGGGACAGGCGAGGAACGAGCCAGGGAGAGGGCCGCGGGAGGTGCCGAAGCGCGTCCGGATTCGTCTCGCGATGAGTCCACTTTCGCACTCTCGCACTCTCGCACTTTCGCACCGTCACTCGCGCTCGAGTACGTCGGCCGCACGGACTTCCAGCTGAAGATCCGCGGGTTCCGCGTGGAGCCGGGCGAGGTCGAGGCGGTGCTGACCGAGCACCCCGCGGTCGTGCAGGCGGCCGTCACCGCCCGCGGCGACGGCGCGGAGCGGCGGCTGGCGGCGTACGTCGTCCCCGCGGCGGGCGCTTCTCCGTCGCTCCCCGAGCTGCGGGCGCACGTGGCGGCGCGGCTGCCCGAGCACATGGTGCCGCGCGCGTGGCGCTTGATGGACGCGCTCCCGCTCACCCCCAGCGGCAAGGTGGACCGCCGCTCGCTCCCCGAACCCGACGCCGCGCCGGAGGAGGAGGCGCGCGTCGCCCCGCGCACGCCCGCCGAGGAGCTGGTGGCCGATGCGTGGGAGGCGGTGCTGCACACGCGTCCCGGCGCGCACGACGACTTCTTCGCGCTGGGCGGCCACTCGCTCGCGGCCACGCAGGTGATCGCGCGCATCCGCCGCGCCTTCGGCATCGAGCTGCCGCTGCGGGCGCTGTTCGAGGCGCCGACCGTGGCCGGGCTGGCGGCGCGCGCGGCCGAGGCGCGGCGCGGAACGCATCTCCATCTCCCCCCGCTCGTTCCCGTGGAGCGCGGGGCCGGGTCGCCGCTGTCGTTCGCGCAGCAGCGCTTCTGGTTCGTGGAGCGGATGGGCGCGGCCGGCGCGGCGTACAACATCCCCATCGTCCTCACCCTCCGCGGCGAGCTTGACGCCGATGCGCTCCGGGCGGCGCTGGACGGGCTGGTCGCGCGGCACGAGTCGCTGCGGACGAGCTTCAGGGGACAGGGGACAGGGGACGGGGGACAGGGAGGACCGGTGCAGGTGGTGGCGCCGGCGTCGCCCGTGGACCTGCATCTCCATGACCTGACCGCGTTTATGGGGAATGGGGATGCGGAGATGGAGCGCATCACCCGCGCGGAGGCGGCGGCGCCGTTCGACCTGGAGCGCGGGCCGCTGATGCGGGCGCGGCTGGTTCGCCGCTCGCCCGATGAGCACCGGCTGATCCTGAACTTCCACCACATCGTCTGCGACGCGTGGTCGCTCGCCGTGGCCTTCCGCGAGCTGGGCGAGCTGTACGCCGCCGCGCGCGAGCGGCGGCCCGCGCGATTGGCGCCGCTGGCGGTGCAGTACGCGGACTACGCCGTCTGGCAGCGCGAGCGGCTCACCGGCCAGGCGCTGGCGCGCGAGCTGGACGCCTGGCGCGCGCGGCTGGAGGGCGCCGCCGTGCTCAACCTGCCGACGGACCGCCCGCGCCCCGCGGTGCAGAGCTTCCGCGGCGCCATTCTCCCCTTCGCGCTCGGCGCGGAGACGGCCGGGCGCGTCCGCGAACTCGCGCGGCGCGAGGGGGCCACGCCGTTCATGGTGCTGCTCGCCGCGTTCGACGTCCTGCTGTCGCGGTGGACGGGGACCGAGGACGTGGTCGTCGGCTCCCCCGTCGCCGGCCGGGTGCCGGAGGAGACGGAGGCGCTGGTGGGCGTCTTCGTGAACACGCTGGCGCTGCGCACCGACCTCTCCGGCGACCCGACGTTCCGCGAGGTGCTGGGGCGCGTGCGCGAGGGAACGCTGGACGCGTACGCGCACCAGGAGGTGCCGTTCGAGCGGCTGGTGGAGGAGCTGAAGCTGGGGCGCAGCCTGGACCGGCACCCGCTCTTCCAGGTGATCTTCTCCATGCACGCCGGCGGCTACGGCGCGCCCGACCTCCCCGGCCTGTCCGTCTCCACGGACGAGATGGACAACGGGACCGCGAAGGTCGACCTCGTCCTCGGCCTGACGGACGCGGGGGATGTGATCGAGGGGGCGTTCCAGTACGCCTCGGACCTGTTCGACCAGGCCACGATCCGGCGGATGGCGACCCATCTCGCCACGCTGCTGGACGCGGCGCTGGCGAACCCCGCGACGCCCATCGCCGCGCTGCCGCTGATGCCGGCGGATGAGGAGGCGCGGCTGGAGTCGTTCCACGGCGCCGTCGCCGACTACCCGCGCGGTCTCACCCTCCCCGCGCTTTTCGAGGCGCAGGTGGCGCGGACGCCGAAGGCGGACGCGGTGCGCTGGAACGGCGCGGCGGTGACGTATCAGGAGCTGAACGCGAACGCCAACCGCCTCGCGCACCGCCTGCGCGCGCTCGGCGTCGGGCCGGAGGTGCGCGTCGCCGTGTGCATGGAGCGCACGCCGGAGCTGATCGCGGCGCTGCTGGCGGTGCACAAGGCGGGCGGCGGCTACGTCCCCATCGACCCGAACTATCCGGCGGACCGCATCGCGTACATGCTGGACGATTCCGGCGCGCCCGTGCTGCTGGCGCACGCGCGCATCGCCGAACGTCTCCCGTCCCACGCCGCGGCGACGGTGCGGGTGGATGCGGACTGGGCGGAGATCCAGCGGGAGATGCCGGAAAACCCCGGCGTATCGATCGATCCGCGCAATCTGGCCTACGCCATCTACACCTCGGGGTCGACCGGGCGGCCCAAGGGCGTGCAGATCGAGCATCGCAGCGCGGTCACGCTGATGCACTGGCTGCGCGAGCACGTGTCGGACGACGAGCGGCGGGCGGTCCTCGGATCGACCTCCATCTCCTTCGACGTCTCCATCGCCGAGATCTTCGGCACGCTGTGCTGGGGCGGCACGCTCGTCCTGGTCCGCGACGCGCTGGCGCTGCCGGACGCGGGCGAGGACGTCATCCTCGCCAGCATGGCCCCGAGCGCCGCCGCGGAGCTGCTGCGGATGCGCGCCATCCCGCCGACGCTGCGCGTCCTCAACCTGGGCGGCGAGGCGCTGCCCAACGCGCTGGCGCAGGGGCTGTACGCGCTGGGGACTGTCGAGCGCGTGGGCAACTTCTACGGCCCGACGGAGGATACGACCTACTCCACGTGGTCCATCGTGGAGCGCGGCGGATCGCGCGTCTACGTCGGCCGTCCGGTCGCCAACACGCGGGCGTACGTGCTGGACCGCCATCTCCGGCGCGTGCCGGTCGGCGTCCCCGGCGAGCTGTACCTGGCGGGCGACGGCTTGGCACGCGGCTACCACGATCGCCCCGCGCTCACGGCCGAGCGCTTCATCCCCGACCCGTTCAGCGCGGTACCGGGGGGACGCATGTACCGCGTCGGGGATCTCGTCCGCTGGAAGGACGAAAGTGCGGAAGTGCGGGAGTGCGGGAGTGCGCTGGATCCGCGCGAGAACGCACGCACTGACGCACTCACGCACTCACGCACTTCGTCGCCGGCCACCGCGGTTCTCGACTACCTCGGGAGATTGGACCACCAGGTGAAGATCCGCGGCCACCGCGTGGAGACGGGCGAGATCGAGGCGACGCTGGCCGGGCATCCGCGCGTCCGCGAATCGGCCGTGATCGCGCGCGAGGACACGCCGGGCGACGCGCGCCTGGTCGCCTACGTGGTCGCGGTGGACGCGGCCAGCCCGCCCGCGCCCGCGGAACTGCGCGAGCACCTGAAGGCGCGGCTGCCGGAGTACATGGTCCCGGCTGCGTGGGTCCCGATGGACGCGCTCCCGCTGAACCCCAACGGCAAGGTCGACCGCCTGCGCCTCCCCGCCCCCGGCGAGCGCGAGCGCGTGCAGACCGAGACGGCGCCGCGCACCGCGGCGGAGCAGGCGATCGCGCGCGTGTGGCGCGAGGTGCTGGGCGTGGAGCACGTGGGCGTCGACGAGAACTTCTTCGAGATCGGCGGCCACTCGCTCCTCCTCGCGCGCCTGCAGGAGCGCCTGAACGAGGAGATGGGAAGCGCCCTCACCTTCGTCGATCTCTTCCAGTTCACCACCATCGCCGCGCTGGCCGGGCACCTGGCGCCGCGCGCGATGGAGAACAGCGACACCGATCTGGAGGAGACGCAGGCACCGAGCGAAGCACGGGGGCGCGGGGCGAGTCGAAGAGAGCTGATGCGGCGCGGGCGGAGATAGGTGCGACTCCGCGTCCCCGCGGAGCCCTCCCCCCCGCGGCTTAGGCCGCGTACCCCGTCCCGATAACGGGAGGGGGTAACGTCGAAAGCGGCGCGCGGCGTGTGGAGCGCGCGTCGGCGGTGGTGATGCGAGGCCCGAGGCCAGCATCGCGGCGGCTCGGAGGCCTGGTAGTGAGGAGTGAGGACCGCCGGGCGGGCAGGATGGAGATTTTCAGCGCGGATGCCATCCAGCTACCTCTCCCGGTACGGGAGAGGTGGACGGCCTGAGCCGGCCGGAGAGGGCGCGAGGCCGTGGAAACGCTCCACCGCCAGCCCCACGCTGAGTTCTCCCCCTCCCCCGCGGAGCGGGCGGAGGGGGCTAGCCGGGCGGGCAGGGCGCAGCCCCAAAGCACGAACGTAACCGAGCAACAGCACCGAATTCTGTAGACGCACGGGCTCATCGCAGCCCCGATCTGGAGATAGACGGATCTACATGAGCATCATCGAACCGCATTCGAACGGCACGGCCGAAGGGCCCGACATCCCCGAATCCGCCGACCTGGAGGTGGCGATCATCGGGATGGCGGGGCGCTTTCCGGGCGCGGACGACCTGGACGCGTTCTGGGCCAACCTGCAGGCCGGCATCGAATCCATCTCCCGCTTCGGCGACGACGAGCTGCGCGCGGCGGGCGTCTCCGAGGCGGAGCTGGCGAACCCGGACTACGTGAAGGCCATCGGCCGCCTCCGCGACGTGGAGCACTTCGACGCCGGCTTCTTCGGCTACTCTCCGCGCGAGGCCGAGGTGCTGGAGCCCGGCCATCGCCTCTTCCTGGAGTGCGCGTGGGAGGCGCTGGAGGACGCGGGCGTCGATCCGGACCAGGTCGCCGGCCGCATCGGCGTGTACGCCGGCGCGGGGTCCAGCGGGTACGCGGAGCGGCACGTGAAGCCGAACGCCGCGCTGATGGAGTCGGCCGGCGGCTTCCAGGTGAGCCTGGGGAGCGAGAAGGACTTCCTGGCGACGCGCGTCTCGTACAAGCTGGACCTGCGCGGGCCCAGCCTGGCGGTGCAGACCGGGTGCTCCACCTCCCTCGTGGCCATCCATCTCGCCGCGCAGAGCCTGCTGCGCGGCGAGTGCGAGCTGGCGCTGGCGGGTGGCGCCAGCGTCATCATCCCCCAGACCACGGGCTACCTCTGGCAGCACGGCGGCATCGTCTCGCCCGACGGAAGCTGCCGCGCCTTCGACACGCGCTCCGGCGGCGCCGTCTCCGGGAGCGGCGTCGGCGCCATCGTCCTCAAGCGCCTCTCCGACGCGCTGCGCGACGGCGACGCGGTGCGCGCCGTCATCCGCGGCAGCGCCATCAACAACGACGGTGGAGCCAAGGTCGCCTTCACCGCGCCGGGCGTGGAGGGCCAGTCCGCCGTCATCGCCGAGGCGCTGGAAGCCGCGGACGTGGACCCCGACACGGTGACGTACGTCGAGGCGCACGGCACGGGGACGGAGCTGGGCGACGTGATCGAGATCGCCGCGCTGACGCGGGCCTTCCGCGCGTTCACCAACCGCGAGGGGTACTGCGCCGTCGGCTCGGTGAAGACCAACATCGGCCACCTGGACACCGCCGCGGGCGTCGCCGGGCTGATCAAGACGGTGCTGGCGATGGAGCACCGCCGCATCCCGCCGACCGTGCACTTCGCGGCGCCCAACCCGCGCATCGCCTTCGCGGGGAGCCCCTTCCGCGTCGCCGCGGGGACGACGGTCGACTGGGCGGCCGACGGGCCGCGGCGCGCGGGCGTCAGCTCGTTCGGCATCGGCGGGACCAACGCGCACGTGGTGCTGGAGGAGGCGCCCGCCGCCTCGCCGTCCGGCCCCTCGCGCCCGTGGCAGCTGCTGGCAGTGAGCGCCCGCGGCGCCTCCGCGGCGCAGGCGCAGGCGGCGCGGCTGGCGGACCATCTCCAGAATCATCCCGATCTCCCGCTGGCGGACGTCGCGCACACGCTCCGCGAGGGGCGCCACGCCTTCGCGCACCGCCGCATCGCCGTCGTCCGCCAGGGCGAGGACGCGGCGGCCATCCTGCGCGGCGCCGTCCCCGAGCGGATCGCCGCGGGCGTGGCCGAGGCGGGCGCGCGCTCCGTCGCCTTCCTCTTCCCGGGACTGGGGGATCACTACCCCAACATGGCGCGCGGGCTGTACGAGGCTGAGCCCGCCTTCCGCGCGGAGGTGGACCGCTGCGCGGAGATCCTGCGCCCGCTGCTCGGCGCCGACATCCGCGAGGCGCTCTTCCCGGGCCACGCGCCGTCCGACGCGGCGCCCGCGCAGGCGCTCGACCTGCGCGCGATGGTGGCGCGTTCGGCGCCCACGCCCGAGGCGGCGCAGCTGAACCGCACCGCGCTGGCGCAGCCCGCCGTGTTCGTGGTGGACTACGCGCTCGCGCGGCTGTGGATGAGCTGGGGGATCGCTCCGGACGCACTGATCGGCCACTCGCTGGGCGAGTACGCGGCCGCGTGCATCGCCGGCGTGCTGTCGCTGGAGGACGCGCTCACCCTGGTCGCCGAGCGTGCGAAGACCATCGAGCCGCTGCCGGGCGGGGCGATGCTCGCCATCTCCCGCGATCCCACGGAGATCCAGCCGCACCTCGCCGGCGGTGTCGCGATCGCGACGGTGAACGCGCCGGGGCTCTGCGTCGTCGCCGGACCCGAGGACGCGGTGGCCGATCTGGAACGGCGGCTGGGGGATGCGGGGATCGTCGCGCGGCGGCTGCCCACGACGCACGCCTTCCACACGCCGATGCTGGCCCCGGTCGCCGGGCGGCTGACGGAGATCGCGCGATCGGTGCGGCTGCGCCCGCCGCGCATCCCCATGATCAGCAACGTCACGGGAACGTGGATCACCGACGCGGAGGCGACCGATCCGGAGTACTGGACGCGCCACATGCTCGGCACCGTGCGCTTCGCGGACGGCGTCGGCGAGCTGCTGCGCGAGCCGGGGCGCGTGCTGCTGGAGGTGGGTCCCGGGCAGACGCTCTCCACCTTCGTCCGCCAGCGGCCGGGCGACGGGGAAGAGGCCCCCGTCGCCGTCATCCCGTCGATGCGCCACGCCTTCGACCGGCGGCCGGACCAGGGGGTGCTGCTGGAGGCGCTGGGACGGCTCTGGCTGGCCGGGGTGAAGCCGGACTGGACGGCCTTCCGCGGCCCGGAGCGGCGCCGGAAGGTCCATCTCCCCACGTACCCGTGGGAGAAGCAGCGCTACTGGGTGGATGCTCCCACGCTGGCCGCTTCGGCGCACCCCGCACGCGCCAGCGCCGACCCGGCGGAGTGGACCTATCTCCCCGACTGGCGCCGCTCCCCCGCCCCGCCGTCGTCCGCCGAGATCCGCCGCGTCCTCGTCCTCGCGCAGGATGATTCGGGAGATGCGCTCGCCACCGCGCTGCGCCAACTCGGGCGCGAGGCGACGGTGCGCCGCATCCCCGCCTCCGCGGAGCGAGACGGCGTCCGCGCGGTGGTGGATGGGGATTCGGACGCGGTCGCCGTCATCACCCCCGATCCCGTCACCCTGCTCATGCTGGGCGCGGCGATGGCGCACGCCGGCAGCCGCGCGCGGCTGATCGCCATCACGCGCGACGCGCACGACGTCACCGGCCGCGAGGCGCTGGACGTGGGCGCCGCCGCGGTCGCCGCCGCCGCGCTGGTGGTGACGCAGGAGCACGCGCCCATCCGCGCCCGCACGGTCGACGTGGAGGCGGACGCGCGCGACCTCGCCCGCCTCGCCGCTGAGCTCGTCGCGGACGCGGACGACCAGGTGATCGCCCTGCGCGGTCCGCACCGCTGGGCGCGCGGCTTCCGCGCCGCGAAGCCCGCCGCGCCGGCGGCGACGGTGCGAGAAGGCGGCGCGTACCTGCTCGTCGGCGGCGTCGAGGGCCAGAACGCCGTCTTCGCCCGCGCGCTCGCCCGCGTCCCCGGCGTGCGCCTGGCGGCGATCACGGTGGACGGCCGGGTCTCCGGGCCGGAGGAGCCATCCGTCCTCGCGCTCCGGGCCGATCCGGCGGACGCGTCGTCGCTCGCCGCCGCGATCGGCCAGGCGGAGGCGCGCTTCGGGCGCATCGACGGCGTGCTGTGGACGCCGTCCGGCGCGGACATCTCCCTCGCCGCCGCGGACGAGGCGAAACCCGCGTGGCGCGCGGAGCTGGCTCGCATCGCCGCGCAGCTGGATGCGCTCGATACGGCGCTCGGCGGGCGGGAGATGGACTTCTGCCTGACCGAATCGTCGCTCGCGGGCGTGCTGGGCGGCGTCGGCCTGGTGCGCGCGGCGCTGCTGCACGCGCAGGCGGACGCCATCGCCCAGCGCCACGCCCGCGGATCGCGCCCGCGCTGGACCAGCGTCGCCGCCGACCGCTGGCTGCAGCCGGGAGAATCGGCGAGCGGCATCCCCCTCGACGCGGCGGAGGCGGTGCTGAGGCATGCGCTCGCGCTGGCCGCCGAGCCGGTGGTGCTGGTCTCGCCGACGGAGCTGGAGGCGCGCCTGCGCGGCGCCGCGCACCCGGAGCCGCATCGCCCCGAAGCCGCGCGCTACGCCCGTCCGGACGACCTGGGGATCGATTACGCGGCGCCGCAGACGGAGCTGGAGGAGCGGATCGCGGCGGTGTGGCAGGAGCTGCTGGGGCTGGAGCGGATCGGCGTGCACGACGACTTCTTCGCGCTGGGCGGCCACTCGCTGCTGGCCACGCAGATCGTCGGCCGCCTGCGCGACCTGTTCGAGCTGGAGCTGCCGCTGGCCGTGATCTTCGAGGCCCCGACCGTGGCGAAGATGGCCGTTCTCGTCGAGGACGCCTTCTTCGCCGAGATCGAGGCCATGACGGACGAAGAGGCCGCGGCGATGGTGGGCAGGTGAGGGAACCTCTCAGACGAGGATCGGCGATGGGAAACTCAGCGGGAGATTGGCGGCGGTGCGCTTCGGCAGCGCCGCAGCCCTCCCCCCGCGGCTCAGGCCGCGTACCCCGTCCCGATAACGGGAGGGGGTAACGTCGAAAGCGGCGCGCGGGGCTGGGAGCACGCCTCGGGTGGTGGTGGGATGCGTGGCCCGAGCCCATCATCGCAGCGGCTCGGAGGCCTGGTAGTGAGGAGTGAGGACCGCCGGGCGGGCAGGATGGAGATTTTCAGCGCGGATGCCATCCAGCTACCTCTCCCGGTACGGGAGAGGTGGACGGCCTAGGCCGGCCGGAGAGGGCGCGAGGCCGCGGGCGCGCGCCGCCGCCCATCCTCACGATGAGGTCTCCCCTCCCCCAGGCAGTTTGGGGGGAGGGGCCGGGGGAGAGGGCCGCGGCGCCAGGCGATGAAGAAGTTCGATGGACGAGCCTGAATCTCGTCCCCGATGTGTAACCGGATCCCGAACAGGGCTGAGCTTTACATGGACACGATCAACCGGCGCGACACCCTCTCCGACGCCAAGCGCGCGCTCCTCGAGGCGCGCATGCGCGGCCAGGCCCACGCGCCGCGCCAGCGCGAGGTCATCGGCCGCTGCGCCGGCGAGGGGCCGGAGTTCCCCGCGTCGTACATGCAGGAGCAGATGTGGCTGGCCATCCAGCTCGACCCCGAGCGCGCCATCTACAACGTCCCCGTGGCCGTCCTCGTCCGCGCGGACGCCGACGTGCCGGCGCTGGAGCGCGCCTTCACCGAGGTGGTGCGGCGCCACGAGGGGCTGCGCACCGTCTTCCGCACGGTCGGCGGCGAGCTGCGGCAGGTGGTGCTCCCGCCGCACCCCGTGACCGCCGACGTGCGCGACCTGCGCGCCGAGGTGGGGCCGGACTTCGACGCGGGCGTGCGCCGCATCGTCAGCGAGGCCGGGGCGCGCACGATGGACATCGAGCGCGGGCCCATGGTGCAGCTGTCGCTGCTGCGCGTGTCGGACGAGCGCTCGGCGCTGGTCATCACCCTGCAGCACATCGTCACCGACGGGTGGGCGTATCCGCTCATCCTGCACGAGCTGTGGGAGCTGTACGCCGCCGAATTGCACGGCCGCCCCGTGACGCTCCCCGAGCCGACGCTGCGCTACGCCGACTACGCCGTGTGGCAGCGCGAGCACCTGCGCGGCGAGACGCTGGACGCGCACGTGGCCTTCTGGCGCGGGCTGCTGGAGGGCGCGCCCGAGACCGAGCTTCCCGGCGACCGCCCGCGCCCGGCGCAGTCCAGCTACCGCGGCGCCATGCACCACTTCGTCTTCCCCACTGAAGCCAGCGCCGCCGTCCGCGCGCTCTGCCGGCGCGAGGCGGCGACCGTGAACATGGTGCTCTCCGCCGCCTTCTCCGCGACGGTGGCGCGCTACACCGGGAGCGGCGACGTCGTCTTCGGCACGCTGTACGGCAACCGCAGCCGGCCGGAGCTGGAGCAGGTCGTGGGCTGCTTCGTGAACTCCGCGGCGCTGCGGCTCGATCTCTCGGACGACCCGCCGTTCGCGGAGGCGGTGGGGCGCGCCAAGCGGCTGGTGCTGGACGCCGAGCGCCACCAGGAGCTGCCGTTCGAGAAGGTGGTGGAGCACCTGCGGGTCCGCCGCGACCCCAGCCGCAACCCGCTGTTCCAGCTCATGTACTTCCACCACACCTTCGTCCCGCAGCACGCGCAGGCGTCGGTCAGGGAGCTGGACCCGCAGGCCGTCTACCGCGCGGCGTCGCTGGTCGACACGGGCCTCGCCAAGCTGGACTTCATCCTCACCACGCTGGAGGAGGGCGACGAGCTCTCCGCCATCGTCGAGTACGCGACGGACCTGTTCGACGCGGCCACGGTGGAGCGCTTCTGCCGGCACTTCGTGACGCTGGCCGGGCGCGCCGCAGCGAACGCCCATCTCCCCGTCTCCGCCATCTCCCTGCTCGACCGGGAGGAAGAGGAGACGCTGCGCGAGTGGAGCCGCGGCCCGTCGCTCGCCGCCGAGCCCGCGCCCGTCCATCGCCAGTTCGAGGCGCGGGCCGCCGCGGCGCCGGACGCGGACGCCGTCCGCTTCGGCGCGGAGACGACGTCGTACGCGGAGCTGGACGCGCGCGCCAACCGCATCGCCCGGCGGCTGCGGGAGATGGGCGTCGGACCCGAGACGCGCGTCGGCCTCTCCATGGAGCGCTCGCCGGATCTGCTCGCCGGGGTGATGGGGATCTGGAAGGCCGGCGGCGCCTTCGTCCCGCTCGACCCGGCGTACCCGGCCGAGCGGCTGGCGTGGACCATCGCCAACGCCGCGCTCCCCGTCGTCGTCACCGCGGGCGACGTCGCGGACGCGCTCCCCGCACACGCCGCGGAGCTTCTCCGCATCGAGGAGCTGGGGGATGGAGATGCGACGGCGGGTGCGGAGGAGATCCCCATCTCCGCCGACCATCTGGCGTACGTCATCTACACCTCGGGATCGACCGGGCGGCCGAAGGGGGTGCAGGTGCGGCACGGCTCGCTGGCCAATCTCCTTGCCGCCACGCGCGATGCGTTCGGCGCCGGGCCGGGGGACGTGATGCCGCCGCTGGCCTCGTACGCCTTCGACATCTGGCTCTTCGAGGCGCTGCTTCCGCTCGTCTCCGGCGGCGCCACGCGGGTGGTCCCGCGCGAGCGGCTGCTGGACGTGGCCGCGCTGGCGGAGGAAGCCGCCGACGCCACGCTCCTGCACGCCGTTCCCGCGCTGATGCGCGAGATCGCGCAGGCGGAGCGCGCCGCGCCGCGGATGACGCGCCTCCGCCACGTGTTCACGGGGGGAGATTCGGTGCCGCCCGCGCTCCTGGCCGAGATGCGCGCCGCCTTCCCCGCCGCGGAGGCGCACGTCCTCTACGGCCCGACGGAGGGGACGATCCTCGCCTCCGCGCACGCCGTCGACGGCGACGTGGAGGGGCACCCGATCGGCCGGCCGCTGGCCGAGATGCGGCTGTACGTCTGCGACGAGACCGGGGGGCTGCAGCCGCCCGGCGTCCCCGGCGAGCTGCTGATCGGCGGCCCCGGCGTGGCGCGCGGCTACCTGGGCCTCCCGGCGATGACGGCCGAGCGCTTCGTCCCCGACCCGTTCGGCGGCTTCCCCGGCGCGCGCCTGTACCGCACGGGCGACCGGGCGAGGTGGAAGGAAAGTGCGGAAGTGCGGGAGTGCGGAAGTGCGCTGGATCCGCGCGAGAGCGAGCGCACTGACGCACTCACGCACTCCCGCACTTCCGCACTTCCGCACTCACGCACTGCGGTTCTGGAGTTCCAGGGCCGCCTCGACCGCCAGGTGAAGATCCGCGGCTTCCGCATCGAGCTGGGCGAGGTGGAGGCGGCGGTCGCGGGCGTTCCCGGCGTGCGCGAGGCCGCCGTGGTGCTGCGCGAGGACACCCCCGGCGTGCGCCGCCTGGTGGCCTACGCGGCGGGCGACGGGGTGACGGGCGATGCGGTTCGCGCCGCGCTGCGCGAGCGCCTTCCCGACTACATGGTCCCGTCGGCGGTGGTGGTGATGGACGCGCTCCCCCGCACCGCCACCGACAAGCTGGACCGCCGCGCCCTGGCCGCCCCCGAGGCCGAGGTGGGCGACGCGGTGGAGTACGTGGCCCCGCGCGACGAAGTGGAGACGGCGATCGCGCAGGCGTGGGCGCGGGTGCTGGGGCGCGACCGCGTGGGCGTGCACGACAACTTCTTCGAGCTGGGCGGCGATTCGATCCTGGTGATCCAGACCATCGCCCGCGCCGCCGAGGCCGGGGTCGCGCTCCAGCCCTGGCAGATGTTCCGCTTCCACACGGTAGCCGAGCAAGCCGCCGCCGCCCGCGACGCCGCCGAAACCGCGGCCTCGGAGGCGGCATCGCCCGCGACGGAAGCGGAAGCGGGCGATGACGATGCCTTCTTCGGCGACGGGCTGGACGGCATCGACGACGGGCTGCTCGACGCGGTGCTGGGGCAGCTCGGGAGGGATTGAGTAACGAGCCACGGTGCGCGCCCGCGGGGCCCTCCCCCCGCGGCTTAGGCCGCGTAGCGCACGCGTCGGACGGTGGTGTGATGCGGGGCCCACCCCAGCATCGCAGAGGCACTGAAAAGCTTGGTAGCGCGGAGTGAAGGATCGCTGGGCGGGCAGGATGCAGCCGCCCAGCGCGGATGTCATCCAGCTACCTCTCCCGGTACGGGAGAGGTGGACGGCCTGAGCCGGCCGGAGAGGGCGCGGCACCGCGGGCGCGCACCGCCGCCAATCCCCGCGCTGAGGTCTCCCCCCCGGGCAGTTTTGGGGGAGGGGGCGGGGGGAGAGGGCCGCGGCACCGGAGCCCACATGGAGTTCCGCCTCCGCGCACGGTGGAAGTTCGGGCTGGGTTTGCATCGGCACCGAATCGGGAGAGGGCCGCGCACCGTGAGAGTTTCGCCCGAGTTCGCATCACCCCGTCCTTCACGTGCCGTCACGAGCGGCCACGTTGGACGAGAGCCACACATACGGAGCGGCCGCGCGGAAGTCCCGCGCGCCGCGGACACGATCGCGACAGAAATCGCCGGATGAACCGCAAGGACCTCGAGGCCGTCTACCCGCTGTCTCCGCTGCAGCAGGGAATGCTCTTCCACACGCTCGACGCGCCGGAAGCCGGCGCGTACGCCGAGCGGCTGGTGCTCCGCACGCGCGGCGCGCTGGACGCCGACGCGTTCCGGCGTGCGTGGCAGCTCATGGTGGACCGCCACGCCGCGCTCCGCACCGCCTTCGTCTGGGAGAACGTCCCCCAGCCGCTGCAGGCCGTCCTCCGCAAGGCCGAGCTCCCCTTCGCCTTCCACGACTGGAGCGCGGAGCCCGACGCCGAGGCGCGGCTGGAGGAAATGCTGCGCGAGGAGGGCGAGCGGCCGTTCGCCCTCGGGCGCCCGCCGCTGCTGCGCGTGATGCTGGCGCGGCTGCCGGAGGGCGAGCACGTCCTCGCCGTCTCCATGCACCACGCGCTCACCGACGGCTGGTCGCTCTCCATCGTTCTGGGCGAGCTGTTCACCGCCTACGCCGCGTACCTCGACGGCGTGGAGCCCGAGCTCCCCGCCCGCCGCCCGTTCCGCGAGTACATCGCGTGGCTGGCCAGGCGCGATCCGGTCGCGGCCGAGGCGTTCTGGCGCCAGCGGCTGGCCGGCTTCCGCGCGCCCACCCCCGTCCCGCTGGACGCGGCGCCGGAGCGCGCGGGGATGTCGCCCGAGGCGTACGGGCGCGCGCAGCAGGTCGTCGCCCCCGCGCTGGGCGAGGCGCTGCGCGAGGCGGCGCGGCGGCGGCGGGTGACGCTGAACACGCTGCTGCACGCCGCCTGGGCCGCGCTCCTGGCGCGCCACACGGGCACCGGCGACGTCGTGTTCGCCACCACCGTCTCCGGCCGCCCGCCCGAGCTGCCGGGGGTGGAGGGGATGGTGGGGATGTTCCTGAACACCCTCCCCGTGCGCATCCCGGTCGATGGCGATGCGCCGGTGGACGCGTGGCTGGCGGCGGTGCAGGACCGCGCGGGCGAGGCCACGCGCCACGAGCACGTGCCGCTCACCGACATCCGCGCGTGGACGGAGCTTCCCGCGGGGGCGCCGCTCTTCGAGACGCTGTTCGTGCTGGAGAACCACCCCGCCGGCGACCCGCTTTCCGGCGAGGGCCCCGAGGACCCGCGCATCCCCTACTTCACCACCGAGGCGGTGGGGCAGCGCACCAACTTCGCGCTCGCCGTCACCGTCACCCCCGCGCCGCACGGGCTGGTGCTGACCGCGACGTCGGACGCGGCGCGGCTGGACGACGCGGCCGCGGCGCGCCTTCTCGCCGGCTTCGAATCCATCCTCCGCCAGATCGCGGCGGGCGATGCGCGCACCGTCGGGGACCTGGATCCCCTGACGGAAGCCGAGCGCGCCCTCGTCCTGCGCGACCTGAACGCGACGGAGACGGAGTATCCGCGCGACCTTTCCATCCACCGCCTCTTCGAGCACGTCGCCGCCGCGCGGCCGGATGCGGTCGCGCTGCGGACGGACGCGGGCACCGTCACCTACGGCGAGCTGAACGCGCGCGCCAACCGCCTCGCGCGGCGCCTGATCGCCCTGGGCGTCGCCCCCGAGTCGCGCGTCGGGGTGGCGATGGAGCGCTCGCCGGAGCTGATCGCGGCGCTGCTGGCCATCCTCAAGGCGGGCGGCGCGTACGTCCCCCTCGACCCCGGCTATCCGCGCGCGCGGCTGGAGATGATGCGCCGCGACGCCGGCGTTTCCGTCGTCATCGCGGCGGGGGATGGGGACCGGGGGGATTGGGGCGACGCGCGCGTCCTCTCGCTCGCCACCGCGCGCGCGGGGATCGAGGCCGAAGCGGCGGACGATCTCCCGGTCGACGGCGATCCGCTCTCCATCGCCTACGTCGTCTACACGTCGGGGTCCACGGGGACGCCGAAGGGCGCCGCGGTGCCGCATCGCGCGGTCGTGCGGCTGGTGCGGGGGCAGACGTACGCGCGCTTCGCGGCGGACGAGGTGTTCCTGCAGCTCGCCCCCGTCGCCTTCGACGCGTCCACGTGGGAGATCTGGGGCGCGCTGCTGAACGGCGGCGCGGTGGCCATCCACCCCGCCGGGCCGGCGGACCCGCGCGAGCTGGGCGCCTTCGTCCGCCGCCACGGCGTGACCTCGGCGTGGCTCACCGCCGGGCTCTTCCACCAGGTGGTGGACGCGGGCGCGGAGGGGTTCGCGGGCGTGCGCCACCTCCTGGCCGGCGGCGACGTCCTTTCCCCCGCGCACGTGCGGCGGGCGATGGAGCTGCTGCCGGAGACGCGCATCGTGGACGGCTACGGGCCCACCGAGGCGACCACCTTCACCTGCTGCCACGCGGTCTCGGCGGAAGATGCGGAGCGGGGTGCCATCCCCATCGGCGCGCCGATCGCCAACACGCGCGTGTACGTGGTGGACGCGCGGCTGCGCCCCGTCCCCCCCGGCGCCCCCGGCGAGCTGCTGATCGCGGGCGACGGCCTGGCGCGCGGCTACCTGGGCCGCCCCGCGCTCACCGCGGAGAAGTTCGTCCCCGATCCGTTCGGCACGGGCGGGCGGCTGTATCGCACCGGCGACCTGGTGAGATGGACGGAAGTGCGTGAGTGCGTGAGTGCGGAAGTGCGGAAGTGCGGAAGTGAAAACCCGGCACTCCCGCATCCGACGCGCGCGCTGGCCGATGCAGGCCACGCCGACCCCGTCCCTTCCCCAGTCGGTTCTGGGGGAGGGACAGGCGAGGAACGAGCCAGGGAGAGGACCAGCGATGGCGAGGAAGCGCACGGAGATTCGTCCCGCGACGAACCCACTCTCGCACTTTCGCACCCTCGCACTTTCGCACTTCAGTTCCTGGGTCGCATCGACCAGCAGGTGAAGATCCGCGGCTTCCGCGTGGAGCCGGGCGAGGTCGAGGCGGTGCTCGCGCATCACCCCGCCGTGGCCGGCGCCGCGGTGGACGTGCGCGCCGACGCGTCGGGCGAGAAGCGGCTCGTGGCGTGGATCGTTCCCGCCGCGCACCTGGAGAGCGCGGCGTACGGCGACCCGGGCGCGGCGGTGCACCAGTGGGAGGGGCTGTTCGACGACCTGTACGCGGGGAGCCGGGGGACGGAGGACGGGGGCGAGACCTTCGACATCGTGGGCTGGAACTGCTCGTACACCGGCCAGCCCATCACCGCGGCCGAGATGCACGAGTGGGCCGACGCCACCGTCGCCCGCATCCTGGCGCTCGGCCCGCGCCGCGTGCTGGAGATCGGCGTGGGAACGGGGCTCCTCCTCTTCCGCATCGCCCCCGACGCCGAGTCGTACACGGGGACCGACGTCTCCGCGCAGGTGCTGGAGACGCTGCGCGGCCGCATCGCCCGCAACGAGGAGGGGATGCACCTTCCCCCCGTGACCCTGCTGCACCGCGAGGCGGCCGACTTCTCGGGGCTGGAGCCGCGCGCCTTCGACACGGCGATCCTCAACTCCGTCTCGCAGTACTTCCCCGGCGCGGAGTACCTGGCGCGCGTCGTCCAGGGCGTCGCCGAGGCGCTGGGGGATGGGGGATCGTTCTTCATCGGCGACGTGCGCGCGCTCCCCACCCTCCCCGCCTTCCGCGCCGCGGTCGAGCTGGGTCGCGCGGATGCGGACGAGCCCGCGCACGACGTCCTCCGCCGCGCCCGCCACGCCGCGGACGAGGAAGAGGAGCTGGTGGTCGATCCCGATTTCTTCGCCGCCGTGGCCGCCACCATCGGCCGCGGCGCGCGCGCGGAGGCGCGGGTGAAGCGAGGGCGCCACCACAACGAGCTCACGCGCCACCGCTACGACGTCGTCCTCACCGTCGCCCGCGGCGACGCGCCCGCCGCCGCGCCGTCCATCGACTGGCGCGCGGACGGGCTCTCGCTCGACTCGCTGCGGGCGCGGCTGGCGGCCGACGCGGCTCCGCTCGCCGTGCTCGGCATCCCCGACGCGCGGGTGGAAGCCGAGCTGCGCGTGCTGGAGCTTCTCCAGTCGCCCCAATGCCCGGGGACGGCGGGCGAGGTGTGCGCCGCCGTCGCCTCCGCCCCCGTCAGCGCCGTCGACCCCGAGGCGCTGTGGGCGCTGGGCGACGAGCTGGGGATGGAGGTGGAGATCCGCCCCACCGGCCGCGAGGCGCCGGGGCACGTGGACGCGCTCTTCCGCCGCCCGGACGTCGACGCCGCCTTCCCCCCGCGCGCGCTCCCCGCTCTCGCGCTCGACGGGCTGGCGAACGATCCCGCGCGGGGGACGGAGCTGCGCACGCTGGCGCCGCGGGTGCGCGAGTGGCTGCAGGAGCGCCTTCCCGAGCACCTGGTCCCCTCCGCGGTGGTCGTACTGGACGCGCTCCCGCTCACCCCGAACGGAAAGGTGGACCGCCGCGCGCTGCCGGACCCGGACCCGTCCGCCCCCGCGCAGGACGAAAAGGACGAGACTCCGCTCACCCCGACCGAGGAGCTGCTGGCGGGGATCTGGCGCGAGGTGCTGGGGGCCGAGCGCGTCGGTCCGGGCGATGATTTCTTCGCGCTGGGCGGCCACTCGCTGCTGGCCATGCGCCTGGTCTCCCGCGCCCGCGCGCTCTTCGAGGCCGACGTGCCGGTGCGCGCGGTGTTCGAGGCGCCCACGCTGCGCGCGCTGGCGCTGCGCATCGATGCGCTCCGCGGCGGGGCGGAGACGGCGCCGCCGCTGGTCCCGCTGGAGGGCGACGGACCCGCGCCGCTGTCGTTCGGGCAGGAGCGCGTCTGGCTGACGGACCGGCTGGCGGCGGGGGAGATGGCGTACGCCGTCGTCTCCGTCCAGGAGTTCCCCGAGGACGCGGACGCCGCGGTGCTCTCCCGCGCGCTGGACGAGGTCGCGCGCCGGCATCCGCCGCTGCGCACCGTCTTCCGCACGGCCGAATCCGGCCCGGTGCAGGAGGCGCTTCCGCCGTCCTCCATCCCCCTCCCCGTGCAGGACCTGCGGGAGATGGGGGAGGCGGAGCGCGACGCCGCCGTCATGGCCGCGTACCGCGACGAGAGCGTGACGCCGTTCGACCTGGAGCGCGGCCCCATCGTCCGCGCGCGGCTCCTGCGCGTTCCGGGCGAGGCGCGGCTGGTGGTCTCCATCCACCACATCGTCTCCGACGGCTGGTCGATGGCGGTGCTGCACCGCGAGATGCGCGCGCTGTACGCCGCCTTTTCGCGCGGCCTCCCGTCCCCCCTCCCCGAGCTGCCGGTGCGCTACGCGGACTGGGCGGCGTGGCAGCGGCGGTGGATGGCCGAAGGGGGGATGGACGAGCAGACCGGGTTCTGGTCGCGCGCGCTGGCCGGCGCCCCGCCCGCGATCGACCTCCCCGCCGACCGGCCGCGCGTGGGCTCGCGCGGGTTCGAGGGCGCGGACCGCTGGTTCCGCATCCCCCCCGCCACGGCGCGGGCGGCGCGGGCGCTGGCCCAGCGCGAGGGCGCCACCCTCTTCATGGTTCTCCTGGCCAGCGTGGACGTGCTGCTGGCGCGCGTCTGCGGCACCGACGACGTGGTGGTGGGCACGCCGGTGGCCGGGCGCACGCGTCCCGAGACGGAGGGGCTGATCGGCTTCTTCGTGAACATGCTGCCGCTGCGCGCCGACCTTTCCGGCCAGCCCAGCTTCCGCGAGGTGGTGGCGCGCGTGCGCCGCGGCGCGCTGGACGCGTACGCGCACCAGGACGTGCCCTTCCAGATGCTGGTGGACGCGCTGGGCGTGGAGCGCACGCTGCGCCACTCGCCCATCTTCCAGGTCTCGTTCGCGCTGCAGACGCGCGGCATCGAGGACGCCCCGGCGCTGGAGGACGACGACGATCCGTCCGGCTTCCCCACCGACCCCGCGCCCTTCTCCACCGAGTTCGAGCTCGGGATCGACGTGCGCGAGACGGGCGAGGCGCTGCTGGTGCGCGCCTCGTACAGCACGGGGCGGTTCGACGACGAGACGGCGCTGCGCCTGGTGCAGCGCTGGGAGCGCCTGCTCGCCGCGCTGCTGGCCGACCCCGCCGCCCCCGTGCACGCGCACGACGTGCTGGACGACGCCGAGCGCCGCGCCCTCCTCGCCGCGCCGTCGGGGGAGATCGAGGGAGATGAGGATACGCTCGCCACGCGCTTCCTCCGCGTCGCGGCGGAGCGGGCCGACGCGCCGGCCGTCGTCTACGGCGGCGAGACGCTGAGCTACGCGGACGTCGCGGACCGCGCGGGACGCCTGGCCGCGTATCTCCGCGAGCGCGGGGTGCGGCCGGAGTCGCGGGTGGCGGTGGTGCTGGAGCGGGGGATGGAGCTGCCCGTCGCCCTGCTCGGCATCCTCGGCGCGGGCGGCGCGTTCGTGTGCATCGATCCCGCGTACCCGGCGGAGCGGATCGCGTGGATGCTGGAGGATTCGGGCGCCGTCGCGGTCGTCACGCACTCGCGCCATCTCCCCGCGCTCCCGGCGACGGTCCCCGTCATCGCGCTGGACGTGGAGCGGGACGCGATCGCGTCGGCATCTCCCGCGTTCTCGGGGGATGTGGATGCGGCGAACGCGGCGTACGTCGTCTACACCTCGGGATCGACGGGGCAGCCGAAGGGCGTGGTCGTCACCCACCGCGCGGTGCTGGGCTACGCGCGGGCGGCGGTGCGGCGCCACGGCTTCCGCGCGGACGACCGGATGCTGCAGCAGGCCTCGCCCAGCTTCGACGCGTCGGTGCTGGAGATGTTCGGCGCGTGGGAGGCCGGCGCCGCCGTCGTCGTGGCGCCGCCGGGGCCGCTGGCGCCCGCGGAGCTGGCGCGGCTGGTCGCGGCGGGCGGCGTGACGCTGATGGCTATCACCGCCGCCGTCTGGCACGAGTGGGTGCGCGAGCTGGAGGCCGGCGGCGCGCCCGTTCCCCCCGCGCTGCGGCTGGTGATGGTGGGCGGCGAGCGGATGCACCCCGCCGCGGCCGCCGCCTGGCTGCGGCACAGTGGCGCGACGCTGCAGAACCTGTACGGCGTCAGCGAGTGCACCGTCACCTCCACCGCCCACGACGTGCGCGCGGAGGACGGCGCCGCGCCGGAGGTCCCCGTCGGCGGGCCGATCGCGGGCACGCGGCTGTACGTGCTGGACGCGCGGCTGCGCCCCGCTCCCCCGGGCACGCCGGGCGAGCTGTGGATCGCGGGCGCCGGGCTGGCGCGCGGCTACCACGGCCGCCCCGCGCTGACCGCCGAGCGCTTCACGCCGGACCCGCTCGCCGCCGAGCCCGGCGCGCGGATGTACCGCACGGGCGACCGGGCGAGGTGGAAAGAAAGTGCGAAAGTGCGTGAGTGCGGAAGTGCGTCCTCCGCGCACGATGGACGCACTTCCGCACTTCCGCACTCTCGCACTTTCGCACTGGAGTATCTCGGTCGCACCGACCGCCAGCTGAAAGTCCGCGGCGTGCGCGTGGAGCCGGGGGAGATCGAGGAAGCCCTGCGCGCGCACCCCGCCGTGGCCGACGCCGCGGTGGACGTGCGCGGCACGCCGGCGCGCGTGGTGGCCTGGGTGGTGCCCGCCGGGGACGAGGCGCCCACCGCGGCGGCGCTGCGCGGCTGGCTGGCGGCGCGCCTCCCGGCGCACCTCCTTCCCGCGGCCATCGCCCAGGTGCCGCGGCTGCCGCTGAACGCCAGCGGCAAGGTGGACCGCGCCGCGCTCGCCGAGCCGGCCGGCGACGAGCGCACCGGCACCGCGCCGGCCACGCCGACGGAACTGGTGCTGGCGGAGATCTGGGGCGAGCTGCTGGGGCGCGGCGCCGTGCACGCCGACGACGACTTCTTCCTGGCCGGCGGCCACTCGCTGCTGGCCATGACGCTGGTCACGCACGTCCGCCAGCGGCTGGGCGTGCAGCTGCTGCTGGCCGAGGTCTTCGAGCACCCGCTCCTGGCCGACCTGGCCGCGCACGTCGACGCGCTCCCGCGCCTGGCCGACGAGGCCGCGCCCGAGCGCCTGCGCGAGGGCGACGCGCCGCTCTCGTTCGCGCAGGAGCGGCTCTGGTTCATCGACCGGATGGACCCCGGGACGCCCGTCTACAACCTTCCCCACCCCGTGCGCCTGCGCGGCGCGCTGGACCTGGACGCGCTGCTCGGCGCGCTGCGCGAGATGGTGCGCCGCCACGCCGTGCTCCGCACCCGCTTCGCAGTGGCCGACGGGCACGCGGTGCAGCGCGTGGAATCTCCCGACACCTTCCAGCCCGGGGTGGACGACCTGTCCGCGCTGGCGCCGGAAGAGCGCGAGGCAGAGCTCGCGCGGGTGAACGACGACTGGTGCTGGGCGCCGTTCGACCTGGAGCGCGGCCCGCTCTTCCGCGCGCGGGTGCTGCGGCTGGCGGCCGACGACCACGCGCTCCTGGTCGCCATGCACCACGCCGTGTCCGACGGGTGGAGCATGGGCGTGTTCCGCCACGAGCTGCTGGCGCTGTACGAGGCCTTCCGGCGCGGTGAGCCGTCCCCGCTGGCCGAGCTCCCGCTCACCTACGCCGAGTTCGCGGTGTGGCAGCGCTCGCGCATGGCGGGCGGCGAGCTGGAGCGGCAGCTGGCGTGGTGGCGCGACGCGCTCTCGGGCGCGCCGCCGGTGCTGGAGCTGCCCACCGACCGCCCCCGCGCCGCGCGCCCCAGCCAGCGCGGCGGCACCGTCACCTTCGCCGTTCCCGCGCGCGTGGCGGGGGCGCTGCGGGCGCTGGCGCACGGCGAGCGCGCCACGCTGTTCATGGTGCTGCTGGCCGCATGGGACGTGCTGATGTCGCGCTGGAGCGGACAGACGGATCTCGTCGTCGGCACCCCGGTCGCGGGCCGCACGCACCGCGACACGGAGGGGCTGATCGGCTTCTTCTCCAACATCCTCCCGCTCCGCGCCGACCTTTCCGGCGGCCCCGCCTTCCGCGCGCTGGTGGGCCAGGTGCGCGACTTCGCCATGGGCGCGTTCGCGCACCAGGAGGCGTCGTTCGAGAAGATCGTGGAGGAGCTGGTGCCCGACCGCGTGCTGAACCACGCGCCGCTGGTGCAGGTCCTCTTCCAGCTCCTCAACACGCCGGAGAAGAAGTCGGAGCTGGGCGATCTGGAGATCGACTACATCGAGGTGGAGACCCGCGCCGCACGGGTCGACATGACCACGGGGCTGGTGGAGATGGAGGACGGCTCCCTCCGCGGCGCCATCGAGTACGCCACCGACCTCTTCGATCCGGACACCGTCGAGCGCCTGGCCGCCCGCTTCGTCGCGCTCCTCCGCGCGGCGGCGGCCACGCCCGACGCCTCCGTCGCCGCGCTCCCGCTCCTCTCCGCCGAGGAGCGAGGCGAGGTGCTGGCGCTCGGCGCGGCGGCCGCGTCGTTCCCGGTGGCCGAGACGCTGCACGGCCGCTTCGCCGCGCGCGCCGCCGAGGCGCCGGACGCGCCCGCGCTGACTTTCGAGGGGGCGACGATCTCGTACGCGGAGCTGGACGCGCGCGCCAACCGCCTCGCCAACCACCTCCGCGCGACCGGCGTCGGCCCCGAGTCGCTCGTCGGCCTCTGCGTCGAGCGGTCGCTGGAGACGGTCATCGGCATCCTCGCCATCCTCAAGGCGGGCGGCGGCTATCTCCCCCTCGATCCCGCGTACCCGGCGGACCGGCTCGCGTACATGCTGGACGATTCGGGGGCGGAGATCGTCGTCACCACGGCCGAGCTCGCCGAGCGCATCCCCGCCGAGGGGCGGCGGCTGGTGCGGCTGGACGCGGACGCGGGCGTCATCGCCTCCGCATCTCCCGAATCCCCTGAAGTCGAGCTTTCGGCGGACGCGCTGGCGTACGTCATCTACACCTCCGGCTCCACCGGGCGGCCCAAGGGCGTGCAGGTGACGCACGGCAACGCGCTGCGCCTGTTCGACGCGACCGACGGCTGGTTCCGCTTCGGCGCGGGCGACGTGTGGACGCTCTTCCACTCGTACGCCTTCGACTTCTCGGTCTGGGAGATCTGGGGCGCGCTGCTGTACGGCGGCCGCGTCGTGGTCGTCCCCTTCTACGTCTCGCGCAGCCCGGAAGCGTTCCTGCGGCTGCTGGCGGACGAGCGGGTGACGGTGCTGAGCCAGACGCCGGGCGCCTTCCGCCAGCTCATCCGCGCGGACGAGGAGGCGGGGACGCCGGAGCTCGCGCTGCGCGAGGTCGTCTTCGGCGGCGAGGCGCTGGACCCGGCCACGCTGCGCGGCTGGGTGGAGCGGCGGGGGATCGATACGCCGCGGCTGGTGAACATGTACGGCATCACCGAGACGACCGTGCACGTCACCTTCCGCGTGGTCACGGAGGACGACGTGCGGACCGGCGGCGTGAGCCCCATCGGCGTGCAGATCCCCGACCTCTCCGTCCACGTCCTCGACCCGCGCGGCGAGCCCGTCCCCCTGGGCGTCCCCGGCGAGATGCACGTCGGCGGCGCCGGCGTGGCGCGCGGCTACCTGGGCCGCCCCTCGCTCACCGCCCAGCGCTTCATCCCCGACCCGTTCTCCGGCATTCCGGGCGCGCGTCTGTATCGCAGCGGCGACCGGGCTCGGTGGACAGAGGTGGGAGAGTACGAAAGTGCGAGAGTGCGAGAGTGGAACGGCACCGGCGCACCGGCACTCGAGCGTCCGACGCTCGCGCAGCCGGATGCAGGCCGCGCCGATTCCGTCCCTCCCCCAGGCAGTTTTGGGGGAGGGACAGGCGAGGAACGAGCCAGGGAGCGGGCCCGCGGGGGCGCGGAATCGCACCGGGATTCGTCCCGCGACGAGGCCACTTTCGCACTCACGCACTCACGCACTTCGGTTCGTCGCACTTTCGCACTTCAGTACCTGGGCCGCATCGACGACCAGGTAAAGATCCGCGGCTTCCGCATCGAGCTGGGCGAAATCGAGTCGGTGCTGCGCGCCCACCCCGCCGTCCGCGAGGCCGTGGTCCTCGCGCGGGGCGAGGGCGACGAGAAGCGCCTCGTCGCCTGGACGGTCGCGGAGGGGGATGCGCCCTCCGCCGCCGAGCTGCGCGAGCACGCGCTGGAGCGCCTGCCGGAGTACATGGTGCCCTCGGCGTTCGTGGCGCTGGACGCGCTCCCGCTCACCCGCAACGGCAAGGTCGACCGCCGCGCGCTCCCCGACCCCGCCACCGACGCGTCGGGCGACTACGTGCCGCCGCGCACGCAGACGGAAGAGGTGCTGGCCAGCGTCTGGGCCGAGCTGCTGGGCGTGGAGCGCGTGGGGGCGGACGATGGGTTCTTCGCGCTGGGCGGGCACTCGCTGCTGGCCACGCGCGTCGTGTCCCGCGTCCGCGAGGCGTTCGGGGTGGAACTGCCGCTCCGCGCCACCTTCGAGCAGCCCACGCTCTCCGCGCTGGCCGCCGAGATCGACCGCCTCCTGCGCGCCGACGGTGGCACCGACGCCCCGCCGATCGTCGCGACGGCGCGGGATGGAGATGCGCCGCTGTCGTTCGCGCAGGAGCGGATGTGGTTCGTGGACCGGCTGGAGCCCGGCTCGTCCATCTACCACATGCCGTTCACCTTCCGCGTCCGCGGCGCGCTGGACACCGACGCCTTCCGCCGCGCCCTGGACGAGCTGGTCGCCCGCCACGAGTCGCTGCGCACCAGCTTCCCCCTGGTCGACGGCACCCCGGTCCAGCGCGTCCACGCGCCCCGGCCGGCGGACTTCGTGGTGCACGACCTCAGCGGCCCGAGGGCGAATGAATTCGCGGCAACAACTGCACAAAGTCCCTTCGGGACTGCGGCCTTGCCCTCCCGCCACGAGTCCGCATCCCAGTGGGACAAAAAGGACAAGATCGGCGGCGATGAATCTTCCCCCGCCGGCGATGGTGCCTCGCGAGTCCGCGAAGGCGGACTTCGGGCCGTTGTAGCCGCGAATTCATTCGCCCTTGCTGAGGCGGTCGAGCCGGGTGCCCCTGGTGAGCCGGTTAAGCCCGGCTCCCTCGCGAGCGAGGCCGACGCCGACATCATCGCCCGCGACGCGGCCGAGCGCGCCTTCGACGTCGAGAACGGGCCGCTCTTCCGCGCGGTGCTGGTGCGGACGGCGGAGGACGAGCATCTCCTCGTCCTCAATCTCCATCACCTGATCAGCGACGGGTGGTCGTACGGCGTGCTGGCGCGCGAGCTGGCGGCGCTGTACGGCGCCTTCCGGCGCGGCGAGCCGTCGCCGCTGGCGCCGCTCCCCATCCAGTACGCGGACTTCGCGGCGTGGCAGCGCCAGTGGCTGCAGGGCGAGGTGCTGGACGCGCAGCTCGGCTACTGGCGCCGCAAGCTGGCCGGCGCCCCGCCGCGCCTGGAGCTGCCGACGGACCTCCCCCGCCCCGCCGTCCAGCGCCACCGCGGCAGGCTGGAGCAGCTGGAGATCCCCGCCGATGCGGCCGACGCGATCGCCGCGCTCACGCGGCACGAGGGCGCCACGCTGTTCATGACGCTGCTGGCCGCGTGGAGCGTGGTGCTCGCGCGGTGGGCGGGGCAGGACGACGTCGTGGTCGGCACCCCCATCGCCGGTCGCAACCGCGGCGAGACCGAGCCGCTGGTCGGCCTCTTCCTCAACTCGCTGGCGCTGCGGACGGACCTGGGGGGCGATCCCACCTTCCGCGAGCTCCTGCACCGCGTGCGCGAAACCACGCTGGAGGCGTACGCGCACCAGGACGTGCCCTTCGAGCGCATCCTGGAGGACCTGCACCCCGAGCGCAGCCTGGCGCACGCGCCGGTGTTCCAGGTGATGCTGAACCTGGCCAACTTCGGCGACGCCGAGCTGGCCCTCCCCGGCGTCGACGTCGAGCCCGCGATGGGCACGGCGGAGGTCGGCAGCAAGTTCGACCTCACGCTGTACGCGGCGGAGTGGAACGGCTCCCTCGTCTTCTCCCTGGTCTACGACGCGGAGCTGTTCGCCGCGGAGCGGATGCGGGAGATGCTGGCGCAGCTCGGCTCCGTCCTCCGCCAGGCCGCCGCCGCGCCGGAGCGCCCCGTCTCCGCCCTCTCCCTGCTGACGGACGAGGCGCGCGCGGCGCTCCCCGACCCCGCCGCGCCGCTCTCCGCCGAGTGGCGCGGAAGCGTCCCCGCGCTCTTCGCGGCGCACGCGCAGGCGACGCCGGACGCGCTCGCCGCCGCCGACCCGCGCGAGCGGTGGACGTATGCCGAGCTGGACAAGGCCACCAGCCGCATCGCCCGCGCGCTCGCCGAGTCCGGCGTCGCGCCGGGGGATGTGGTCGCCATCTGGGGCCACCGCTCCGCCGCGCTGGTCCGCGCGCTCGTCGCCACGCTGAAGACCGGCGCCGCCTTCCTGGTGCTGGACCCCGCGTACCCGCCGGCCCGTCTGGCCGCGTACTGCCGCGCCGCCGCGCCGAAGGCTTTTCTGCGCGTGGCCGCCGCCGGCCCCGTCCCCGACGCCGTGGCCGACGCGCTGGACGACACCGTGCGCCGCGCCATCACGCTGGGCGAAAAGGCCGAGCGCGACGGGCTCTTCGGCGTCCCCGCCGAGGCGCCACAGGTGGAGATCGGGCCCGATTCGCTCGCCTACCTCTCCTTCACGTCCGGAACGACGGGCGAGCCCAAGGCCGTGATGGGGCGCCACGGCTCGCTCACGCACTTCACCCCGTGGCTGGCGGAGACCTTCGGCCTGGGCGCCGCCGACCGCTTCTCCATGCTGAGCGGTCTGGCGCACGACCCGCTGCACCGCGACGTCTTCACCCCGCTGCAGCTCGGCGCCTCCGTCGTCGCCCCCGTCCCGGAATCCGTCGGCGAGCCGGGATATCTCGCCGCGTGGATGCGCGAGGCCGGGATCACCATCGCCCACCTGACGCCGGCGATGGGGCAGCTGCTGGGCTCCGCCGATGCCGCCGAGCCCATCTCCACCCTCCGCCGCGCCTTCTTCGTGGGCGACGTGCTCACGCGCACCGACGTCGCCCGTCTCCACGCGCTGGCGCCGGGGCTGGAGGTCATCAACTACTACGGGTCGACGGAGACGCAGCGCGCCGTCTCCTTCTTCCCCGTCCCCCGACCCGCCTCGCTCCTGCCCAAGGAGACGGTCCCCGCCGGGATCGGGCTCCCGGACGTGCAGCTCGTCGTCCGCAACCCGGCGGGCGCGCTGGCCGGCGTGGGCGAGGTGGGCGAGATCTGGATGCGCAGCCCGCACATCGCCCTGGGCTACCTGGGCGACGAGGAGATGACGGGGGACCGGTTCGCCGCCAACCCCTGGACCGGCGACGCGGCGGACCGCATGTACCGCACGGGCGATCTGGGCCGATACCGCGCCGACGGCGTGGTGGAGATCGCCGGGCGCGCCGACCGCCAGGTGAAGGTGCGCGGCTTCCGCATCGAGCCGGGAGAGATCGAGGCGGTGCTCCGCGCCCATCCCGCCGTCGCCGACGCCGCCGTCCTGGCCCGCGGCGAGGGAGACGCGCGCCGCCTGGTGGCGTGGATCGTCTCGCGGGACAAAACGGACAACGGGCTGGACACCTCCGTGCTCCGCGCCTACCTGGCCGCGTCGGTGCCGGAGTGGATGGTCCCCGCCGCCTTCGTCTTCATCCCCGCGCTCCCGCTGACGCCCAACGGCAAGCTGGACCGCGCCGCGCTCCCCGACCCGGAGCTCGCGGCCGAGACGTACGTCGCCCCGCGCACGGAGACGGAGCGCGCGCTGGCGGCCATCTGGGCCGAACTGCTGGACGCGGAGCAGGTGGGCGCCGAGGACAACTTCTTCCACCTGGGCGGCCACTCGCTGCTGGCCACGCGCCTGGCCGCGCGCGTCCGCGCCGCCTTCGAGGTGGACCTCCCGCTCCGCGCGCTCTTCGAGCACCCCACCGTCGCCGCGCTGGCCGCGGACATCGACGCGCGCAAGCCGAAGCGCGAGGAAGCGCACTCACGCACTCACGCACTTCCGCACTCCCGCACTTCGGGCGAAGCCGAGAAAATCTACCCGGTCACCTTCGCCCAGCAGCGCCTCTGGCTGCTGGACCAGCTGGAGCCCGGCAACCCGGCGTACAACCTGGCCGGCGGCGTGCGCCTCCGCGGCGCGCTCGACGTCCCCGCGCTGGAGCGCGCGGTGGGCGAGGTCGTCCGCCGCCACGAGACGCTGCGCACCCGCATCGACACGCACGGCGACGAGCCGGTGCAGGTCGTGTCGCCGCCGGCCGATCTCCATCTCCCCATCGTCGACCTTCCCGGCGCGGACGACGCGGCGCTGGCGGAGCTGCTGGGCGAAGAGGGCGCGCGGCCGATGGACCTGGCGCGCGGGCCGCTCTTCCGCGCGTGGCTGGTGCGCGCGGGGGCCGAGGACCACACGCTGATGTGGCAGGTGCACCACGCGGTCAGCGACGGCTGGTCCACCGGCGTGCTGGTCGGCGAGATGGCGGCGCTGTACGAGGCGTTCGCGGCCGGAAAGCCGTCGCCGCTCCCGCCGCTCCCCACGCAGTACGGCGAGCACGCCGCCCGCGAGCGCGAGCGCCTGTCCGGCGACGCGCTGGACCGCGAGGTCGGCTGGTGGAAGCGGACGCTCGGCGGCGCGCCCGCGCTGCTGGAGCTGCCGACCGACCGGCCGCGCCCGCCGGTGCAGAGCTACCGCGGCGGCTCCATCCAGTTCTCCCTTCCCGCCGGCATGGCGGCGCGCATCGACTCCGTCGCCCGCCGCGAGGCGGTGACGCCGTTCATGATCGTCCTCGCCGCCTTCGACGCCGTCCTCGCGCGCTGGTCCGGGCAGACCGACGTGGTCGTCGGCACCCCCATCGCCGGGCGCGCGACGGTGGAGGTGGAGCCGCTGGTCGGCTTCTTCGCCAACACGCTGGCGCTGCGCGCGGACCTGTCGGGCGACCCCGCCTTCCGCGAGCTGCTGGGCCGCACCCGCGAGGCTGCGTTCGGCGCCTTCGAGCACCCCGCGCTGCCGTTCGAGCGGCTGGTGGAGGAGCTGGCGCCGGAGCGCAGCCTGGGGCACGGGCCCGTCTTCCAGGTGATGCTCGCGTGGCAGAACCTTCCCGGCGGCGGCGGCAGCGGCTTCGGCGGGCTGGATGTGTCGATGGTGATGCGGGAGATGCAGGCCGCCAAGTTCGACCTCTCCCTCGCGCTCTTCCCGCACGGCGAGGGCGTGGAGGGGATGGCCGAGTTCGCCACCGACCTGTTCGACGTGGAGACGGTGGAGCGCCTCGTCCGCCAGCTCGGCACCCTGCTCGACGCCGCGCTGGCGAGGCCGGAGACGCGCCTCTCCGCGCTCCCGCTGCTGCGCCCCGAGGAGCGCGCCTCGCTCCTCCGCCTCTCCGCCGGCCCGGCCGTCGACCGCGCGCCGGGGCTGACGCTGCACGGGATGTTCGAGGCGCAGGCCACGCGCACCCCGGACGCGGTCGCGGTGACGTTCGAGGGAGATTCGCTGACCTACGCGGAGATGGATGGCCGCGCCAACCAGCTCGCGCACCTTCTCCGCGCCCGCGGCATCGGCGTGGAGACGCCCGTCGCGGTGGTGATGGAGCGCTCGCTGGAGATGGTGGTCGCCCTCTACGGCGTGCTGAAGGCGGGCGCCTTCTACATCCCCGTGGAGCCCGAGCACCCGGCCGAGCGCGTGGCGTGGATGCTGGAGGACAGCGCCGCCCGCCTCGTCCTCACGCAACGGCGGTGGACGGCGAATCTCCCCGCGTCCGCGGCGACGGTCGCGCTGGACGACGCGGGCGTGCTGGACGCCTTCCCCTCATCTCCCGTGGATGTCGATGCGGATCCCGGCGCGCTGGCGTACGTCATCTACACCTCCGGCTCGACCGGCAAGCCGAAAGGCGCGGGGAACGCGCACCGCGGCGTGGTGAACCGCGTGCTGTGGATGCAGGAGACGTTCGGGCTGGACGAGAGAGACGTGGTGCTGCAGAAGACGCCGTTCGGCTTCGACGTCTCGGTGTGGGAGTTCTTCTGGCCGCTGATGGCGGGCGCGCGCCTGGCCGTGGCCGCGCCGGGCGCCCACCGCGAGCCGCGCCTCCTCAGCGACGCCATCCGCCGCGAGGGGGTGACGACGCTGCACTTCGTCCCCTCCATGCTGCAGCTCTGGGTCGACGATGCATCGGCGGCGAGCTGCACGACGCTCCGCCGCGTGATGAGCAGCGGCGAGGCGCTTCCCGCCGACCTGCGCGACCGCTTCTTCGCGCGGCTCCCGGGCGTGGAGCTGCACAACCTGTATGGCCCCACCGAGGCCGCGGTCGACGTCACCTGGCACCCCTGCGCGCCGGGCGAGGGCGGCTCCGTCCCCATCGGCCGCCCCATCGCCAACACCCGCATCCACGTCCTCGACGCGGCGGGCAACCTGGCGCCTGTGGGCGTCCCCGGCGAGCTGTGCATCGCGGGGGTGCAGGTGGCGCGCGGCTATCGCGGCCGCCCGTCGCTCACCGCCGAGCGCTTCGTCCCCGACCCGTTCTCGCGCACTCCCGGCGCGCGCATGTATCGCACGGGAGACCGGGCGCGGTGGAGAAGTGCGGAAGTGCGGGAGTGCGGAAGTGCGCTGGATCCGCGCGAATCCCGACGCACTCACGCACTCACGCACTCACGCACTGCGGTTCTCGAGTACCTGGGCCGCCTGGACTTCCAGGTGAAGCTCCGCGGGCTGCGCATCGAGCCGGGCGAGATTGAGGCCGCGCTCACCACCGAGCCCGCCGTGCGCGAGGCCGTGGTGGCCGTGCGTCCGGGTCCTACGGGCGATCCGCGCCTCGTCGCCTGGGTGGTCGCGGCGGAAGGACGCAGGATCGACGCGGAGGCGCTGAGGGACGCGCTGGGGCGGCGGCTGCCGCAGCACATGGTTCCCGCCGCGTTCGTGGAGATGCCCGCGCTCCCGCTGACCGCGAGCGGGAAGGTCGATCGCAAGGCGCTCCCCGATCCCGACGCCGAGGCCGCGCGCTTCGTCGCCCCGCGCACGCAGGTCGAGGAGGTGCTGGCGGGGATCTGGAGCGAGGTCCTGCACCGCGACCGCATCGGCGCCGGCGACGACTTCTTCGCGCTCGGCGGGCACTCGCTGCTCGCCACGCTCGTCGTCTCCCGCGTCCGCGACCGGCTGCGCGTGGAGCTTCCGCTGCGCGCCATCTTCGAATCTCCCAGACTGGCCGCGATGGCGACGGCGGTGGAATCGCGGATGCGCGACGGCGACGCGCCCGACGTCCCGCCGGTGGAGCATGGGGAGGGGAACGACTTCCCGCTCTCGTTCGCGCAGGAGCGGATGTGGTTCCTGGACCGGCTGGAGCCCGGCGCCACCACCTACAACATGAGCGTGGCGATGCGGCTCCGCGGCGCGCTGGACGCCGATGCGCTGGCCCGCGCGCTCGCCGAGGTCGTCCGCCGCCACGAGCCGCTGCGCACCGTCTTCGCCGAGCGCGACGGGCACCCGGTGCAGCACGTGCTGGATGCGGATTTCCATCTCCCGTCCGAGGATCTGTCGGGCGAAGACGACATCGCGGCGGCGCTGGACCGGCGCGTGGCGGAGTTCACCGGGCAGCCGTTCGACCTGGCCCGCGAGACGCTCTTCCGCGCGCTCCTGCTGCGCCTGGGCGACGGCGACCACGCGCTGCTCACGCTCACGCACCACGCCGCCAGCGACGGCTGGTCGCAGGGGATCTTCTTCCGCGAGATGGCGGCGGTCTACAGGGCCTTCGCCCAGGGGCGGCCGTCGCCGCTGGCCGAGCTGCCGGTGCGCTACGCCGACCACGCGGTGTGGCAGCGGCGCTGGCTGGCGGGCGAGGTGCTGGAGCGGCAGGTGGCGTGGTGGCGCGAGCGGCTGACCGGTGCCCCGGCGCTCCTGCAGCTGCCGGCGGACCATCCCCGCCCCGCGCTGCAGAGCTACCGCGGCGCGCAGCACGTCTTCGCGCTCACGCCGGAAACGGCCGACGCGGTGCACGCGCTGGCGCGGGCCGAGGGCGCCACGCCCTTCATGGTGCTGCTGGCCGCGTACCAGGCCGTGCTCGCGCGCTGGTCCGGGCAGGACGACGTGGTGGTCGGCACCCCGGTCGCCGGGCGCACCCGCCGCGAGACCGAGGGGCTGATGGGGCTCTTCGTCAACACCCTCGCCCTGCGCGGCGATCTGGGCGGCGACCCGGCATTCCGCGAGCTGCTGGGCCGCGTGCGCGAGACCACGCTGGGCGCGTACGCCCACCAGGAGCTCCCCTTCGAGCGGCTGGTGGAGGAGCTGCACCCAGAGCGCAGCCTGGGGCACGCGCCCGTCTTCCAGGCGATGTTCGTCCTGCAGAACGCGCCCACGGGCCACGCCGAGCTGCACGGGCTGGAAGTCTCCAGCATCCCCCGCGAGGCGGGCGCCGCGCACGTGGACCTCACGCTGATGCTCGAGGCCGCCACCGGCGGCGGCCTGTACGGCACGCTCGACTACGCCACCGACCTATTCCGCGCGGAAACGGCCGAGCGCTTCGCCGCGCACTTCGCCACTCTGCTCGCGGCCGCGCTCCGCGATCCGTCCGCCCCCGTCTCCGCCCTGCCGCTGCTGGGTGACGGCGAGCGCGAGGAGATGCTTCGCCTCGCCGCCGGCCCCGCCACGCCGTTCGACGCCACGCGCACCGTCGCCCACCGCTTCGCCGAGCGCGCGCGGGAAACGCCGGAGGCCGTCGCGATCGACCTGCAGGGGCGCACGCTGACGTACGCCGTGCTGGACCGGCTCACCAGCCGCGCCGCGCGCCTCCTCCGCGCGCGCGGCATCGGCCCGGAAACATCGGTGGCGATGGTGATGGAGCGCTCGCTCGAAAGCGTCCTCGCCTTCGTGGCCACGCTGAAGGCCGGCGCCTTCCTCGTCCCCATCGACCCCGAATTCCCCGCCGAGCGCATCGCGTGGATGCTGGAGGATTCCGGCGCGCGGCTCATTCTCACGCAGGAGCGGTGGATGGATCGCCTTCCGTCCGGCATCGACGCCCTCGCGCTCGACACCCCCGGCGCGCTGGAAGATTTCGATTCCACGGCGATGGAGATGGAGATCGCCCCCGAATCGCTCGCGTACGTCATCTACACGTCGGGATCGACCGGAAAGCCCAAGGGGGTCGCCGTCCCCCACGCCGCGCTGTCGTGCTACGCGGACTCCGCGGGCGCGCAGTTCGCCGTCACCACCGCGGACCGCGTCCTCCACCGCACGCCCTCCGCGTTCGACCCCGCGGTAAGCGAGATCTGGCTCGCGCTCGCCGCGGGCGCCGCGCTCGTCGTCGCCCCCCCGGGCGCGCACGCCGACCCCGCCGCGCTCGCCCGCGAGATCGCCGAGCGCGGGGCGACGGTGATCGACGTCGTCCCCACCCTCCTCGCCGCGCTGCTCGACGAGCCGGCGATGGCGGGTTGCGGCGCGCTCCGCCTGGTCTTCTGCGGCGGCGAGGCGCTGCCGCCCGCGCTCGCCCGCCGCGCCGCCGAGATCCTCCCGCACGCGCGGCTGGTGAACGCGTACGGTCCGACGGAGACCACCATCACCGCGACGGCGCAATTCGTCGACACGGCGGCCGACGTCATCCCCATCGGCCCGCCCGCACCCAACGTGCGCGCGTACGTGCTCGACCCGCGCGGCGCCCCGTCCCCGCTCGGCGTCCCCGGCGAGCTGGCCGTCGGCGGCGCGCAGGTGGCCCGCGGCTACTGGCGCCGCCCCGCGCTCACCGCCGAGCGCTTCGTCCCCGACCCGTTCGCCCCGACGCCGGGCGCGCGGATGTACCGCACGGGCGACCGGGTGAGATGGTGCGAGAGTGCGAAAGTGCGAAAGTGCGAAAGTAACTCATCGCGAGGTGAGGCTTTCGTTTCCCCGACACTTGATCGCCCGACGCTCACGCCCCCGGATGCAGGCCGCGCCGACCCCGTCCCTCTCCCAGGCAGTTTTGGGAGAGGGACAGGCGAGGAACGAGCCAGGGAGAGGGCCCACGAGGCGTCGGAAGCGAGCCGGAGCGAGTCTCGCGATGAGTCCACTTTCGCACTCGAGTTCCTGGGCCGGATGGACTTCCAGCTCAAGCTCCGCGGCCAGCGCGTCGAGCCCGGCGAGGTCGAGTCCGCGCTGCTGTCCGAATCGTCCGTCCGCGAGGCGGTCGTGGCCACGCGCCCCGGCCCCGGCGGCGACCCGCGCCTCGTCGCCTGGGTCGTCGCCGCGGAGGGAGCGGAGATTTCGGGAGATGCGCTGCGCGACGCGCTGGCCCGCCGCCTCCCGCGCCACATGGTCCCCTCGGCGGTCGTGACGATGGACGCGCTCCCGCTCGCGCCCGGCGGCAAGGTGGACCGCGCCGCCCTCCCCGACCCCGCCGCCTCCGCCGACGGCGACGGGTTCGTGGAGCCGTTCTCGCCCACCGAGATCGAGATGGCGGACCTGTGGAGCGAGGTGCTGGGCGTGCCCAGGGTGGGCGCGGAGGACGACTTCTTCGCGCTGGGCGGGCACTCGTTGCTGGCGGTGCGGTTGATGGCGCGCATCCGCGAGCGCTTCGGGCGCGAGCTGCCGCTGGCCGAGCTCTTCCGCTCGCCCACCCTCGCCGCGCTCGCCGCGGCGGTCGACGCGGCCGGCGACGGCGGCCCGTCGCCCACCCTCGTGGCGCTGCACGCGCGGGGGACGCGTCCGCCGTTCTTCATGGTGCACCCGGCCGGCGGCACCGTCTTCCGCTACGCCGACCTGGCGCGCGCGCTGGGGCCGGACCAGCCGCTGTACGGCATCCAGGCCCGCGGCTTCAGCGACGACCTGCCGCCCATCGACGACATGGACGAGATGGTGGACCACTACGCCGCCGCCATCCGCGCCGCCTTCCCGTCGGGCCCGTACCTGGTCGGCGGATGGTCGGCGGGCGGCCCCATCGCCTTCGCGCTGGCCGCGCGGCTCCGGGAGATGGGGGAAGATGCGCCGCTGGTCGTGATCCTCGACGCCATGGCCCCCGGCTACATCGACGAGCCCGCGGTGTTCGACGAGGTGGTGCTGTACCACCGCATGGCGTGCGACCTGGTGGGCGTGGACCCGGCGGCGGCCGCGGGGCTGATGGACGAGCTGCGCCCGCTCCCGCCGGAAGAGCGCGAGGCGGCGGTGGCGCGGTGGCTGGCCCGCACCGATGCCTCCGTCCCCGCTTCGATGGCACGGCAGATCGGCCGTACGGTGCGCGTCTGGGCGGCCCTGGAGCGCGCGCTGGACGGCTGGCGCCCGCCCTTCTACGAGGGCGACGTGCTGGTGGTCGAGTCCGAGCAGGGCTCGCCCACCCTCCCGCGGCCGGCGGAGGGACTGGGCCCCGGCTGGGCGCCGTACGTCGGCGGCCGCCTGGAGGTCCGCACCGTCCCCGGCATCCACGCCACCTTCGTCCTGGACCCCGAGGTCCAGGCCGTAGCCCGCGAGATCCGCGAGGCGCTGGACGCCGTCGCCTCCCCCGCCCTCACGGCGGGGGATTGAGGCGAGGGGAATGGGACGTTTGGGGGAAAATGCGAGTGAACTCGCGGCTACAAGGCACGCAGTCCGCCTCGCGGACTTCAACGACGTGCGGGGCCAATGGTCGGCTCCGCACGCCTCCCCAACACACCCCAAAAGACGTCATCCTGAGGCCGGCCACACCGCAACCTGCGTCCACACAATCATTTGCAGGCCGAAGGATCCATAGCGGGCACAGCACGTCGGCAGGGAGACGCACAAATCAGGTGGATGACGGGAGTCGCGCACCGAAGCAGAGGCCGACAGGAATCCTCTCCTGCTCCTCTGCTCCTCAGCGTAAGCCCTGCCGTTTCGAATCCCGATCGAGCACGGCGGAAGAGCCATCGCCGCCAACCCGCGAATCACGGGCTGGACTGGCTATAGATCCTTGATAGCAATCTTTTTCGTTGACATCAGGAAAGAGGCACCAGTTGGAAGCTGGCTTTCCGTGCGTTGCTCCAGACGCGCTCGAAGTCGTCGGGGTTGAGGCGCTTCGAGTGACGCAGCCGCAGGAGATGGTCGACACCGGAGATCGACCATCTCCTGCCTACGTCGGTCCTGCGGTTGATCTCGCGC
>Ga0326721_10000032_pt1 | contig 132805 bp, 122 predicted proteins | sample SGPome_FD_203951 | JGI IMG/M metagenome (GOLD analysis project Ga0326721, IMG submission 203951) | Soil microbial communities from Southern Great Plains, Lamont, Oklahoma, United States - SGP_1_2016 | ecosystem: Engineered > Artificial ecosystem > Soil microcosm > Unclassified | place: USA... | reverse complement strand
GCCAGGTCGGGCAGGTAGGCCGGGTTCTCGGCCGCCAGCACCCGACGCATCTGAACGGCCTCCTCGACCGGTGCGACCGCTTCTTGCCGGCGGCCGACCTGGCTGTAACGGATGCCGAGGTTGCTCAACGCCGTCGCCAGGTTAGGCAGGTGAGCCAGGTTCTCGGCCGCTAGCGTCCGGTACCGCTGGACGGCCTCCTCGACCGGTGCGACCGCTTCTTGCCAGCGGCCGACCTCGCTGTAGCGGTTGCCGAGGTTGCTCAACGCCGAGGCCAGGTCGGGCAGGTAGGCCGGGTTCTCGGCCGCCAGCACCCGACGCATCTGGACGGCCTCCTCGACCGGTGCGACCGCTTCTTGCCGGCGGCCGACCTGGCTGTAGCGGATGCCGAGGTTGCCCAACGCCGTCGCCAGGTCGGGAAGGTAGGCCGGGTTCTCAGACGCCAGCACCCGGTACCGCTGGACAGCCTCCTCGGCCGGTGCGACCGCTTCTTGCCGGCGGCCGACCTCGCTGTAATGGTTGCCGAGATTGCCCAACGCCGAGGCCAGGTCGGGCAGGTGAGCCAGGTTCTCGGCCGCTAGCGTCCGGTACCGCTGGACGGCTTCCTCGGCCGGTGCGACCGCTTCTTGCCGGCGGCCGACCTCGCTGTAGCAGATGCCGAGGTTGCTCAACGCCGAGGCCAGGTTAGGCAGGTAGGCCGGGTTCTCAGTCGCCAGCACCCGGTACCGCTGGACGGCCTCCTCGGCAAGGGCAAGCGCGCCTATTGGGTCCCGTCGCTCAGCCAAATAGGTACTCAGCGCATGACATGCCACGGCCACATCCGGGCGCAGAGAGGGTGAACCGGTGCTGAGGTCGCGTAGCATGTCTAGACCGTCTGGGCCGGCCTGAATTGCATGCCGCCAGGCGTACCGCCAGAGGTAGACCGGCTGCTCAGTTGGCATCCCGTCTTCCAATAAGCTCCGATAACGCCTCAGCAACCCCGACGCCACGGCGCGGGCCCTGGCTTCAAATGCTTCGTCGGAGAGAGCCGTTCGCAGTAGGTCGGCGATGCTTTGATGAGCCAGTCGGTATACCGCCACGCCGCCCTCGCCGTCCTGGATGACGAACCGGCCGAGCTGATTCAGCAGCCAGGAGACATCGTCACGGTTTGCGGGTGGTTCCAGGTTCGACAGCGCCTGTGAAACGCACAGCCACTCGTCCTCCGGAAAACCCGCACCGTACGCCCATGTCAGGGCGGCAAGTAACTCGCGCCCGAGTTTTGCCGAATCCGTCCCGATCCGATGCCGAGGGGGTTCCAGCATGGCCAGGTTCAGCTCAAACGCACTCGTCAGCGACGTGACGATCCGCGGCTGCCAGCCATCCGACGCCGTGTCGACCGGATCCTTGCGGAGTTGGTCGGTGAGCAGTCGTGCGATCAGGAATGGCTCTCCCGAGGTTGCCTCAGTCCGTCTCAGGAACTCGTCGGCGACCAGTTCCGGATCCATGGATTTAGCGACACCCCGCAGGCGGTTGTTGATGTAGGACCGCATGGCCCGCCGCCCACTCTCCGCAGCTGCGGCATCGTCGAGGTCTAAAAGACCGGACAGGTGGCCGAGCGAGCCGACTAGGTCGGGACTGTCACCCTCGCCGAGAATATTGCGGGTCGATACGACCACTGTCACCCATTCACCTAGCCGGACCAGCAGGTTGCGCGCGATATCGAAGGCTTCGCCTCGGGCCTCATCCAGCCCGTCCACCGCCAGTACCGGAGGCTGGCCGGCCGGCCAACCAGCCGCGGCCTGTTCGACCGCGCCGAGCAGCAGGTTCGCATTGGTCCGTCCATGTTCAGTTCGGTCCAGGAAACCAGTGGCCTCCAGGCCCGCGTTGAGCACCTCAGCAAGCCGGTTCGCAGTCAGGCCTCGGGCATGGGCATGGGCAACGATCGAGCCCAGTCCCGGATCAGCATGTCCCAGTGGACCCTGCGTAAGAAGGCGCTTTCGCTCGGCCTGCACCGATGCGCTGACCACCCGGCCGAGCACGGCCGACTTGCCGGTACCAGCGGAACCGGTAATGACGTGCACGCCGAGCTGACGTTCATGCACCCAACCGACAACCTGGTCGACTTCTGCGGTGCGACCTGTGAACCACGACTGCGGCCCCTCGCCACTTCGCGCGGCAAGCAGCAGGTGCTCGACGACCTGCGGTGGCGCGTTTTCTACCCACAGTGGATTCCGCACCATGAACCAGGCACTGCCAGTCGATTGGTAGACCGGCTGTTGAGGCTCGATAGCTGGCCATTCCTTGAGCAAGGCGTCGCATAGATCGTCACCCCGCACTTGGGGACTGTGCACCGACCACCGGCGCTTGAGGTCCGGATCTGTGGGGCCATCGGCCAACAGCCGCTGCAACTCCCTGGCGAAGACGCCGTCGCGAGCCGTCAGGTCAGCCTGGGTGGCCGCGAGAACTCCCACCCAGGGTGGCCTAGCGCTCGACGTGGTCAGCGACCCGAACAGTTCCGCGGCGATCGCTGCGGTATCCACGGCGCCGCCGGCGAAGCAGGTGTCCACCACGAACAGCAGTTGATTGGCGCCCGACAACGCGCACGGTCCGAGCACATCGGTTGGAGACAGGCCTCCCGTCGGGTCGGGGTCGCTGTTCTTGGCCATCAGTCGCAGGGACGTCTTCTGCCCGGGGGCAACGCCATGGCCTGACCACACGGCAACCAGCACACCGTCGTGGTCTGGAAAATGTCCCTTGATCTGGCGCAGTCGAGCGCGAATCTCCTCCTCAACTGGGTCGCACAGCGGCTCGCCCTCGAAGCCGACCAGCAGGCGCTGTATCCCAATGACATCGGCGATCGGATGGTCGAGTTTGGGGAGGCCCGAGTCGTAGTGGTCCACTGCGACGCCGAAGAAGAGCGCGGAACCCTCAGCCACCTCAGTCCCCCCATAGACAGGCAACGCACCACCCGCTGGCTATCCTGCCCGAGCGAACGGCACTCGGCAGGCATTCTGGACCAGCCGGTGGAATTACTCCACCGTTATCTAAGGCGGCCGACTTATCAGGATCGTCTGTCCATCGGTTGGCGCGTGTCCGTCTACGCCGTCGCTCAGCCGAGGCTGGACGCGGCGAAGGTGTCGCAGCCGGCAGGGTCACCGCCCTTGTATCCGGTGCCGAACCACTTCTGCCGCTGCGCGGACGAGCCGTGGGTGAACTTGCTCTGGTCCACCCCGCCGCTGCCCAGGTGGGACTGGATCCAGTCGTCGCCGATCCGGCCCGCGGTGTCCAGTGCGGCGTTGATGTCGGACTGGGTGAGGTTCTCGATGAACGGCCGGCCGTTGGCCGCCGGCACCGTGGTGGCGTGGTTGGCCCACACCCCGGCCAGGCAGTCGGCCTGCAGTTCCAGCCGTACCGAGTCGGAGTTCGCGCCGGTCCCGCGGTCGATCTTGCCCGAGATGCCCAGCAGGTCCTGCACATGGTGGCCGTACTCGTGGGCCAGCACGTAGGCGTTGACGAACGGCCCGCCGGTGGCGCCGAACTGGGTCTTGAGCTCGTCGAAGAACTGCAGGTCGATGTAGACCTTCTTGTCCGCCGGGCAGTAGAACGGGCCCACCCCGGAGTCGGCGGCCCCGCAGCCGGTGCTGACCTGGCCGGTGAAGAACACGGTGGGGGACTTGGTGTAGCGCTTGCCCAGCTCCGGCAGCTCGCTGGTCCAGAACGCCTGGATCGAGTCGATGTCGGCGACGATGGCACAGTCCGATCGCTGGTTGGCGTCGGCACCGGTCTTGCATTCGCTGGCCAGGTCGGAGTTGTCGACCGAGCTGGGGTTGGAGCCCTGGCCGAGGCTGCTCAGGCCGCCGGGCAGCGAGCCGGTCGAGCCGTCGCCACCCCCGCCACCGAGGACGTTGAACAGCACCACCACGATCAGGCCGACCAGTCCGAGCCCGCCGCCACCGGCAGCCAGGCCGCCCCTCCCGCCGAGGCCGCCGAACCCGCCACCGCCCCGGGCGTCCTGTACCTGCGAAGTGTCGAGCTGGGCGTCGTCGTTGAACTGCATCGTCCACCATCCGCCGTCGAGCGGTCCCCGTTGCTGGAGCCGCCGCATTCTGGAGAAACGGTACCTGGCCCGCGGTCCGGTACCCTGGTCAGACGTGAGCACCGTTCCGCGCTGAGCATTGGACCAACCGCCTCCGCAGCCGTCCGGCCCGCCAGCCCGAAACCGAAAGTGCTACTCCCATGATCACCGCGACCGACCTGGAACTGCGCGCGGGTGCCCGGCTGCTCCTGGAACCCACCACGCTGCGGGTCCAGCCCGGCGACCGGATCGGGCTGGTCGGCCGCAACGGCGCCGGCAAGACCACCACCCTCAAAGTGCTGGCCGGCGAGGCGCTGCCGCACGCCGGCCAGCTGAGCAGCAGCTCCCCGGTCGGCTATCTGCCGCAGGACCCCCGCACCGGCGACCTCGCCCAGAAGGCCGGTGACCGGGTGCTGTCGGCCCGCGGCCTGGACGCGATCCTGCACGAGCTCACCGCGGTCGGGCACCGGCTGGCCGACGAGCACGGCGACGAGGCGCTGGTCCGCCGCTACGGCCAGCTCGAGGAGCGGTTCTCCAGCCTCGGCGGGTATGCCGCCGAAGCCGAGGCAGCCCGGATCTGCGCGCACCTGGGCCTGCCCGAGCGGGTGCTGGCCCAACCGCTGGGGACGCTGTCCGGCGGGCAGCGCAGGCGCATCGAGCTGGCCCGGATCCTGTTCGCCGACTCGGCCGGCGAGCCCTCCACCCTGCTGCTGGACGAGCCCACCAACCACCTCGACGCCGACTCGATCACCTGGCTGCGCGACTTCCTCAAGGGGCACAAGGGCGGCCTGATCGTGGTCAGCCACGACGTGGAGCTGCTGGACGCGGTGGTCAACAAGGTCTGGTACCTCGATGCCAACCGCAGCGTGGTGGACGTCTACAACGTCGGCTGGAAGACCTACCTCGGCCAGCGCGAGGCCGACGAGCGGCGCCGCAACCGGGAGCGAGCCAACGCCGAGCGCAAGATCGACGCGCTGCGCGGGCAGGCCGACAAGATGCGGGCCAAGGCCACTAAGGCCAAGGCCGCCCAGCAGATGCTGCGCCGTGCCGACGCGCTCGACGCGGGCCTGGCCGAGGTGCGGGTGCGCGACAAGGTGGCCAAGCTGCGCTTCCCGGAGCCGGCTCCGTGCGGGCGCACCCCGCTGACCGCCGAGGGCCTGTCGAAGTCCTACGGCTCGCTGGAGGTGTTCACCGACGTGGGGCTGGCCATCGACCGGGGCACCCGGGTGGTGGTGCTGGGCCTCAACGGCGCCGGCAAGACCACCCTGCTGCGGCTGCTGGCCGGCGCGGAGCAGCCCGACACCGGTGAGGTGGTGCAGGGCCACGGCCTGCGGCTGGGCTACTACGCCCAGGAGCACGAGACCCTGGACACCGAACGGACGGTGCTGGAGAACATGCGCAGCGCCGCCCCGGACCCCGCCGACCTGCAACTGCGCAGTGTGCTGGGCGCCTTCCTGTTCTCCGGCGAGGACGTCGACAAGCCGGCCGGGGTGCTCTCCGGTGGCGAGAAGACCCGGCTGGCGCTGGCCATGCTGGTGACCAGCGCGGCCAACGTGCTGCTGCTGGACGAGCCCACCAACAACCTCGACCCGGCCAGCCGGCAGCAGGTGCTGGACGCGCTGCGCCGCTACACCGGGGCCATCGTGCTGGTGACGCACGACGAGGGCGCGGTGCAGGCCCTGAACCCGGACAAGGTCATCCTGCTGCCCGACGGGGTCGAGGACTCCTGGAGCGCCGACCTGGCAGACCTGATCGCGCTGGCCTGACGCCGCCGGCGCTCCGCGCCCGACCTGATCGCGCCGGTCCGGGTCCTTGACTGGATCGCCCACATTGACTGCAGCCGTGCGAGTTGCCCATTGCGGTGGGCTGGCCGGCCTGCTAGCAAGGTGATTGCGTGCAAAAAGGATCACGGCGCTCGGCATCCAATGAGAGGACTGACGGTGGCTGATCTGAAAAAGGGCGCCCGCATCACGGGGCCCGACCGAAGCAAGTTGGCGATCGAAGTCAAGAAGCAGTATGAGAAGGGCCGCAGCATCCGCGAACTGGCGGACAGCCACGGCCGCTCCTACGGCTTCATCCACCGGTTGCTGAGCGAGAACGAGGTGTCGCTGCGCAGCCGCGGCGGCGCCACCCGGGGAAAGAAGAACGTCTCCTGACGGCCGGGACTGCTACCTGGGCGTCCGGCATCCCGGCCGACGCCGGGTTCGGCGTCCAGCTGTCCCAGGCTGACCAGGTTGCCACCGTCACGCTGAACCGGCCGGCCAAGCGCAACGCCCAGACCCCGTTGACCTGGGCCTGGCTGAGCCGGACGGTCAACGCGCTGCCCGGCACGGTGCGGGTGCTGGTGGTGCGCGGCGAGGGCTCGTCCTTCTCGGCCGGGCTGGACCGGGCGCTGTTCACCCCCGACGGCATCGAGGGCATCCCCGGCGTGCTGCAGCTGGCCCGGATGGGGCACGACGAGGCCAGCGCCGAGATCGCCAGCTACCAGCACGGCCTGGGCGTCTTCGCGCGTCCCGGACTGGTCAGCCTCGCGCTGGTGCAGGGCCACGCGGTCGGGGCCGGCTTCCAGCTCAGCCTGGCCTGCGACGTCCGGATCGCCGCCTCGGACGCCCGGTTCACCATGGCCGAGGTCAGCCTCGGCCTGGTGCCCGACCTGGGTGGCACCAAGCGGCTGGTGGAGCTGGTCGGCTACTCCCGGGCCGCCGAGATCTGCCTGACCGGCCGCCGGGTGGACGCCGCCGAGGCCGAGCGGATCGGGCTGGTCAGCTCGGTGGTCGCCCCGGACGAGCTGGCCGCGGCGGGGGAGCGGTTCGTGGCCAGCATCCTGGAGAAGCCGGCGTCCGCGGTGGCGGAGATCAAGGCGCTGCTGCTGGCCGCTGCCGACCGGTCCCAGAGCGATCAGGAGCGGGCCGAGCGGGAGGCCCAGCACCGGCAGTTGCGGGTGCTGGCTGGCCTGCCCGAGTAGCGGGGGCGGCTCCCGGATTCCCAGGAACGCTGGATGGCGCCGGAGCGGGGTTGGCGAAGTTTGCGCTGCCAGCGAATTAGACCCTGGGCGGGCAGCGGCCGGTTCCGGCAGTCCGGATAATCGAGCGGTGATGACGCGATGATGCCGGGCGGCGGCATGCACGGCGGCTACTCGGTGATGCGATCGATGCGCCGGGACTCCACGCTGTCCAAGCGGGCGCTGCGGGCCGGCACCGCCCGCCGGGTGATCGCCTTCGCCCGGCCGTACCGCCTCGAGCTGCTGTTCTTCCTGGTGATCATCGTTCTGGATGCGCTGATCGGCGTCGCCACCCCGGTGCTGGCCGGCCGGGTGGTCAACCAGATCACCGGCCACGGCGAGGTCCGGGTGGTGGTCTGGATCGCGGTGATCATCGCGGGTCTGGCGGTGGTGGACGCCGGCCTGTCGCTGGCCCAGCGCTGGTACTCCTCCCGGATCGGCGAGGGCCTGATCTTCGATCTGCGCACCTCGGTGTTCAACCACGTGCAGCGGATGCCGCTGGCCTTCTTCACCCGCACCCAGACCGGTGCCCTGGTCAGCCGGCTCAACAGCGACGTGCTCGGCGCCCAGCAGGCCTTCACCTCGACGCTGTCCGGAGTGGTCAGCAACATCGTCAGCCTGACCTTCACCGCGGCGGTGATGTTCACGCTGTCCTGGCAGATCACCGCGCTGGCACTGGTGCTGCTGCCGGTGTTCGTGCTGCCGGCCAAGCGGGTCGGCGCCACGCTGCAGGTCATCACCCGCGAGTCCTACGGCCTGAATGCCTCGATGAACGCCACCATGACCGAGCGGTTCAACGTCTCCGGGGCGCTGCTGGTGAAGCTGTTCGGCAAGCCCGAGGAGGAGTCGGCGTCGTTCAGCTCGCGGGCCGCCCGGGTGCGCGACATCGGCGTCCGGTCGGCGATGTACGGCCGTGCCCTGTTCGCCGCGCTCAGCCTGGTGGCTAGCCTGGCCCAGGCGCTGGTCTACGGCCTGGGCGGCTACTACGCGCTGACCGGGCAGCTGTCCACCGGCACCGTGGTCACCCTGGCGCTGCTGCTGTCGCGGCTGTACGGGCCCCTCATGCAGCTGTCCAATGTCCGGGTGGACGTGATGAGCGCCCTGGTCAGCTTCGACCGGGTCTTCGAGGTGCTCGACCTCGCCCCGCTGATCGACGACGCCCCGGGCGCGGTGCCGATCGCCCCGAACGCTGCGACGATCTCCTTCGACGACGTGTGGTTCTCCTACCCGAGTGCTGCCGAGGTGTCGCTGGCCTCGCTGGAGGACGTCGCGGTGCTGGACCAGACACCCACCCAGGACGTGCTGCGCGGGGTCAGCTTCACCGCCGAGGCTGGGCAGATGATCGCGCTGGTCGGCCCGTCCGGCGCCGGCAAGACCACCATCAGCCAGCTGGTGCCGCGGATCTACGACGTCCGGTCCGGCGCGGTGCGGGTCGGCGGGCAGGACGTCCGGTCGGTCACCCAGCAGTCGCTGCGGGACGTGATCGGGGTGGTCAGCCAGGACGCCCACCTGTTCCACGACACCATCGCCAACAACCTGCGCTACGCCAAGCCTCAGGCCAGCGACGCGGAGCTGTGGCAGGCGCTGACCGCGGCCAACATCGCCGACAAGATCGCCGAGCTGCCCGACCGGCTCGACACCGTGGTGGGCGACCGGGGCTACCGGCTTTCCGGCGGGGAGAAGCAGCGGATCGCGATCGCCCGGCTGCTGCTCAAGGCTCCGCCAATCGTGATCCTGGACGAGGCCACCGCCCACCTGGACTCCGAGAGCGAGCGGGCGGTGCAGACCGCACTCGCGGTGGCGCTGGAACGCCGGACGTCGCTGGTGATCGCGCACCGGCTGTCCACCATCCGGTCCGCCGACCAGGTGCTGGTGATCGACGAGGGCCGGATCGTGGAGTCCGGCACCCACGAGGAGCTGCTGCGCGCCGACGGGCTGTACGCCGAGCTGTACCGCACCCAGTTCGCGCCAAGCAGCGAAGCTCGCGACGCGGACGTCGAAGCCGAGGTAGTCAGCTGACCCAGGTCCATCATGGACATGTGCAGACGACGTCGCTGTCCGATCTGAAAGCCCATCTGTTCGAGTACGTAGAGCGTGCGGAACGGGAGCACGAGCAGTACACGATTACCCGCAATGGCCGGCCCGCGGTCGTCATGGTGTCGGCCGCGGAATGGGAGTCGGTGCAGGAGACACTGTTCTGGCTCTCGCAGCCAGGTATCCGTGAAGACCTCGCCCAAGCCGAAAATGACATCGTGGCGGGGCGGGTCTACGACGAGACTCAGGTCCGGCAGGCGTTGAACTTATCCCCGAAGCGGTGACTCGGGGCACGCCGGAGTACCGCACGGTGCTCACCGCAGCCGCGTTGCGGAGCCTGCAGGCGGTCCCGCCACGGGTGGCCGAGCCGCTGGTGGCTTTCATTTTCGGCAGCCTCGCCGAAGAGCCGAAGCGTCGCGGCAAGCCACTGCGGGTGAGTTGACCGGACGATGGGCTGCCCGGCGCGGGGACTTTCGCGTCATCTACCGACTCGACGATGACGCCAAGACGATGTACGTCCTCAAGATCGCCCGGCGTGGTGACGTGTACCGCTCACGGTGAGATGCAGGCTCACCGCTCCCAGCTGCTCAAGTCGCGATCAACGAGCCCATTCTCTCGTCTGGCTAAGGTCAATCGGGTATGGCCGGGGCGGCACCTGGCGCGAGCGCCTCCGTCCGATTCTGGACCTAGAGTGCTTCATGGGACAGCGTTGGGAGTAGGGCACACGAGACCCATGACAGCGCGAAGCCCGGCTGCTCACCGTCCGGAGAGGAGCCGGGCCCACTTCCCTCGGCTAGTGCCTCGGGCTGGTCTCAGCGTACCGCCGAGTTGACCACTGTCAATCTTAAAACCATCCGAGCCGAACTCAGGTGACGGCAAGCGAGGCGACCATCTCGTCCGGCGAAGCCAGCAGGTTTCCGAACGCCAGCTCTGCGGCGCCGATCAGGGCGGAGTCCTGGTCGAGGCCGGGGAGCAGCACCTGCACGCCGGCCCGAGCGGCGGCCATGGCACGGCGGTCCAGTTCGGTCTCCACCGACACCCGGTCCAGCCGGACCACCTCGGCCAGCGAGCCACCGACCACGATGACCTGCGGATTGAAGCAGTTGACCACGTTGGCCAGGCACCGGCCGAGCCAGATCGCCACCGTGTGCACGGCGGCCACCGCCCGCCGGTCACCGGCCGCGGCTTCGGAGAACACCGCCGCCACCACCTTCGGCCCGTGCTGGTCGGTGACCCCGGCCGCCCGCAGCAGGGCGTGCTCGCCGATGTAGGTCTCGATGCAGCCGGTACTGCCGCAGTGGCACGGCGGACCGTCCGGGTTCACCGTCATGTGCCCGATCTCGCCGGCGTAGCCGCCGGCCCCGTGCAACTGGCTGCCCTCGGCGATGATGCCGCCGCCCACCCCGACGCTGCCGTTGAGGTAGACGACGTTGTCGTAGCCGATCGCCGCGCCGCGCTGGTGCTCGGCGACCGCGCCCAGGTCGGCGTCGTTGCCGACCTGCACGTCCAGGTGCCGGGGCATCCGCTTGGCCAGCAGCGCCGCGAACGGCACCGCCCGCCAGTTCAGGTTCGGAGCGTGCTCGACGAAGCCGTCCCGACGCCGCACGGTGCCCGGGATGCTGACCCCGACGCCCACCGCCCCCTGCGAGCCGGGCAGCCGGTCGGCCAGCCACGCGGCGTCGGAGACGATCTGGCCGACCACCGCCTGCGGCAGCCGGTCGGCGTTGTCGATGGCGGTGACCCGCCGGTCGTGCACGGTGCCGCCCAGCCCCACCGCCGCGGTGACGATCCGCTCGACGGCCACCTCGACGGCCAGCACGTACGGGCCGTCCGGCCGGGGCGCCACCACGTGCGACGGCCGGCCGGCCCGGTCCCGCCCGGACGGCACGTACTCGGTGACCAGCCCGAGCGCCACCAGGTCGGACACCAGGGCGCCGATGGTGCTGCGGTTGAGGCCCATCGCGGCGGTCAGGTCTGCCCGGGTCAGCTCACCGTGCTGGTGGATCGAGCGGAGCAGTTGGCTGAGGTTGTGCCGGCGGATCTCCTCCGGTCGAACGGCAACCCGTTGCGCGGCCAACGACCCACCTTTCTGCCGAGAACGTTTTCTGGCAAGGATGTCTCTGCCGGGAACGGCACGTAACCGGACGCGCCGGACTCAGCCGCCCGGGCATCAGGACCGGCCGGGTCAGCCCAGGCCGGCGGCACCCGCCCGGCGCCGGGACAGTGCATCCACCGCCGCGGCCAGCAGCAGCACCGCGCCGGTGACGATGTACTGGATCGAGTCGCGGTTGTTGCCCTGCACCAGGTCGGCCATGCCGTTGGCGATCACCGCGACCACCAGGCCGCCGATCACCGCGTCCGCCGGGCGCCCGCGACCGCCGAACAGGCTGGTGCCGCCGATCACCGCCGCGCCCACCGCCAGCAGCAGGGTGTTGCCGCCGCCGGTGTTGGCGTCCACCGAGTGGGTGTTCGACGCGATCAGCACACCGCCGATGGCGGCCATGAACGAGCTGATCACGAACACCGAGATCCGGATCCGGTCGGTCCGGATACCGGCCCGGTGGGCCGCCTCGGTGTTGCCGCCGACGGCGTAGACGTGCCGGCCGTACCGGGTGCGGGAGAGCACGAAGGTCCACACGGTGAAGAAGAAGCCGATCAGCAGCACCACCCACGGCACGCCCTGCAGGGCCGGCGGTCGGACCATCACCAGCTTGCCGCCCTGGTTGATCAGCTGGGTGCCGCCGGTGCCGCCCCGGTTGCGGTTGAGCAGATACACCGCCACCACCAGCAGCGCTGCCAGCGCCGCCACCTTGAGCGCCACCAGCGAGACCGGCTCGGCGATCAGCCCCGCCCGGCTGCGCGAGGTCACCTGCTGCAGCTTGACCAGCCCGTAGCCGACCACCGCCACCACGACCAGCAGCCAGCCGAGCCAGGGTGACATCTGGCCGTTGTAGAGGTCGGTGATGAAGTCGTCGGTGATCGAGATGTTGCCGTGCGCCCCCTTGCCGTTCAGCACGAAGAACAGCTCCACGCCTTGGAAGGCCAGGAACAGCGCCAGGGTGACCACGAAGGACGGGATGCGCACCTTGGCGCACAGCCAGCCGGTGAACGTGCCGATCACCAGCCCGCAGACCAGCGCGGCGCCGATCGCGGCCGGCCAGGGCCAGTCGTAGCCGACCGACAGCCGGGCCATCAGGGCCGCGCAGACGCCGGCCGCGGTGCCGGCCGCCAGGTCGATCTCACCGAGCAGCAGGACGAAGACCAGCCCCATCGCGATGAAGATGGTGGGGGAGGACTGCTTGAGCAGGTCGGAGAAGTTGGCCAGCGAGCCGAACGTCGGGTGCAGGATCCAGAACACGATGACCAGCACCACCAGGCCCGCCACCGCCGGCAGCGAGCCCATGTCGCCGCTGCGCACCCGTTGGGTGTAGGTGCGGAAGTAGTCGCTGATGCCGCCCTCGATCGGGGCGGTGGCGGCCACCGCGGCCAGGTCCCCGTGCGCCGGGGCGGTGTCGGGGTCGGTGCTGGTCGGGCTGGACTCCGGGGTCACGCTCGAGGTGGTCATGTCACACTCCTGCGGTCGCGCTGCTGGCTGGCAGGCCGATGGTGCCGGTTCGGCCGGTGGTGATCAGCTCGACCAGCTGTTGTTGGTCGACCTCCTTGCGGTCCACGATGGCCGCCATCCGGCCCAGGTAGAGCACCGCGATGCGGTCGGCCACCTGCAGCACGTCGTTCATGTTGTGGCTGATCAGCACCACGGCGATGCCCTGGTCGGCGAGCCGGCGGACCAGCTCGAGCACCTGGGCGGTCTGGGCCACGCCGAGGGCGGCGGTGGGTTCGTCCAGCAGCACCACCTTGGACTGCCAGAGCACCGACTTGGCGATCGCCACCGTCTGGCGCTGGCCGCCGGACAGGCTCGACACCCGCTGCCGGACCGACTTGACGGTGCGTACGTGCAGCGACTCCAGCGCGCCGGCGGCCGCCTTCTCCATGGCGATCTCGTCGAGCACCGGGCCGGACAGCGACTCCCGGCCCAGGAACATGTTCTGCACGATGTCGAGGTTGTCGCACAGCGCCAGGTCCTGGTAGACGATCTCGATGCCGAGTTCGGAGGCCTGCCGCGGGCTGTGCACGTGCACCTCGCGGCCTTCGAAGAAGAACTCGCCGGAATCGATCGTGTACGTGCCACCGATGCACTTGACCAGGGTGGACTTGCCGGCGCCGTTGTCACCCACCAGCGCGGTGACCTGGCCTGCGTAGGCGTCGAAGTCGACGCTGCGCAGCACCTCCACCGGTCCGAAGCTCTTGTTGATCGCTCGCAGGCTCAAAGTCGGTTCGGCCATGGCTGTTCCTGCCTCTGCTGGCGGGGGGATGACTGCTGGAAAGACGGGAGTAGCCGCGGTGGGGCGGCGGGGCTCGAAGCGCTCGCCGCCCCACCACGGAACTCGGGGTTACCTACTTACTTGACGCCGTTCTGGCTGCACAGGGCGGCAAAGTTACCGGTGCAGACCTGGTCCTTCGGGGTGTAGCCGTCGTTGATCGGCTGGGCCACGTTCTCCTTGGTGATCGCGATCGGGGTGGCCAGGATGGCCGGCACGTCCTGGCCGGTCTGGGTGTCCTTGATGGTCCCGGTGGTGGTCGGGGTCTGGCCGTTGACGATCTGGGCGATCGCGTCGATGGCCGGCACCGCCTCCTGCGCCGACGGCTTGTAGATGCTGAAGCACTGGTCGCCGCTCATGATGTTCTGCAGGCCCTGCGCGGTGGCGTCCTGGCCGGACACCGCCACCTTGCCGTTCAGCTTCTGGTTCTTCAGCGCCGCGATCACCGAGTTGGCCATGCCGTCGTTGGCCACCATCACCGCGTTGATGCCCGGGGTCTTGCGCAGCATGGCGGTGAAGGTGGTGCCGGCGACCGCGTTGTCCCACTTGGCGATGGACTGGTCGTCGGCCTTCTTCCAGCCCGGCTGCTTGGACAGCACGCCGTCGTAGCCCTGCTTGAACAGGGTGGCGTTGTTGTCGGTCGGTGCGCCGTTGACGTCGACGTAGGTCACCGAGCTCTTGCCGGCCACCTGCGGGCACTTGACCAGCGCGTTGCCCTGCGCGGTGCCGACCGCCACGTTGTCGTAGGAGATGTAGAGCGCGGCCTTGCCACCCAGGGTGAGCCGGTCGTAGTCGATAGTGGTGATGCCCTTGCTCTGCGCCTCCTGCTGGATGGCCGCGCCGGACGCCGAGTCCAGGTTGGTGATCATCAGCACCTTCACGCCGTTGTTGGCCATGCTCTCGGCGATGGTCTTCATCTTGCCGGCGTCGTTCTGCGCGTTCTGGATGTCGCAGTCGAGGTTGACCTTCTTGCACTCGGCCGCCATCGCGTTCGGGTCGGAGGTGACCCAGCGCTGCGAGGACTGGGTGTCGGGCAGGATGATGCCGACCTTGGCGCCCTTGCCGTCGAGCGCGCCGCCCGAGCCGGAGCTGGCGGAGGCGCTGCTGCTTGCGCTGGTGCTGCTGCCGCCGGCGGGGGCGGAGTTGTCATCGTTCTTGTCCGAGGAACATGCGGCCAGCGCGAGCGAGGCCGCGGCCCCGACAACGATGAGGCCGATTGCGCTCTTGCGCATGGGCAATTCCGCCTTTCGCGGTGCAGGATCGACGGCGCGGCTGTCAGTGAGGGCGTCGATCGGAAGAAATGTTGTCGGCGGAAACATATCCCCGAAGTTGCGCAACAGCAAAGACCCCGACACCGAGTTGTTACCGATGCGTGCTGAGCCGTGTGGTCTAGACGATTCTGCTTAACAACAAGCACACACTGAGCGGGGGTTTCGGCCTCGTTCGCCCTGTGTGATACCCAGCGGTCGCCGGGACGACGCGTGGGTATCACACCCATCGCGAGGGATGGCGCCGCGGGCTGCGCCGGCCGGTGAGTGAGTCGAGCGGCGGGCCGCAGCCCGGCGGCGGGTGTCAGTCCAGCGCGGGGGCCGTCAGTCCAGCAGCGGGCGTCAGTCCAGCAGCGAGCGCAGCACGTACTGCATGATTCCGCCGTGCCGGTAGTACTCGGCCTCGCCGGGGGTGTCGATGCGCACCGTGGCGGTGAACGTCCACGGCTCGCCGCCACCGGCTGAGCCGTCCGCCGTCGCCGGGGTGGCCCGGACCTCGACCTCGTTCGGGATCCGGCCGTCGTTCAGCGCCGTCACCCCCACGATGTCGAAGGTCTCGGTGCCAGTCAGCCCCAGCGTCTCGGCGTTCTCGCCCTTGGGGTACTGCAGTGGCAGCACGCCCATCCCGATCAGGTTGGACCGGTGAATCCGCTCGTAGGACTCGGCGATCACCGCCCGGACGCCGAGCAGCGCGGTGCCCTTGGCCGCCCAGTCCCGCGAGGACCCGGAGCCGTACTCCTTGCCGGCCAGGATCACCAGCGGGGTGCCGGCCTCGGCGTAGCTCACCGAGGCGTCGTAGATGGTGGTCACCGGCGCGTTGGCCGGGTCGCCGCCGCCGCTGAAGTCGCGGGTGAAACCGCCCTCGGTTCCCGGAGCGATCTGGTTGCGCAGCCGGATGTTGGCGAAGGTGCCCCGGATCATCACCTCGTGGTTGCCACGCCGGGAACCGTAGGAGTTGAAGTCGCGGCGTTGCACGCCGTGCTCGGCCAGGTACTTGCCGGCCGGCGAGTCCACCCGGATGGAACCGGCCGGGCTGATGTGGTCGGTGGTCACCGAGTCGCCCACCTTGACCAGCACCCGGGCACCGCTGATGTCGGTGACCGGGGACGGCTCGCGCTGCATGCCGTCGAAGTACGGGGGCTTGCGGACGTAGGTCGAGTCCGCGTCCCAGGTGAAGGTCCGGCCCTGCGGGGTGGGCAGTGACTGCCAGCGCTCGTCGCCGGCGAAGACGTCGGAGTAGTCGGTCACGAACATCTCGCGGGCGATCGAGGAGGTGACCACCTCTTCGATCTCGGCGGGACTCGGCCAGATGTCGCGCAGGTACACCGGGTTGCCGTCCTGGTCGGTGCCCAGCGGCTCGCTGTACAGGTCGATGTCCATCGTGCCGGCCAGGGCGTAGGCGACCACCAACGGCGGGGAGGCCAGGTAGTTCATCTTGACGTCCGGATTGATCCGGCCTTCGAAGTTGCGGTTGCCCGACAGCACCGCCGTGACCGCCAGGTCGGCTTCGTTGACCGCCGCGCTCACCTCCGGGATCAGCGGGCCGGAGTTGCCGATGCAGGTGGTGCAGCCGTAGCCGACCAGGTTGAACCCGAGCTTGTCCAGGTAGGGGGTCAGGCCCGCCCGGTCGTAGTAGTCGCTGACCACCTTCGAACCCGGCGCCAGCGTGGTCTTGACCCAGGGCTTGCGGGTCAGGCCGCGCTCGACCGCCTTCTTGGCCAGCAGCGCGGCTCCGATCATCACCGACGGGTTGGAGGTGTTGGTGCACGAGGTGATCGCGGCGATGGTCACCGCGCCGTGGTCCAGTTCGAACTCGGTGCCGTCGGGCAGGCTCACCCGGGTGGCCGCGCTCGGCCGGCCGTTGCCGGTGCCTGGCACACCGGTGGATTCCAGTTGACCGGGGGCGGCCTCGGTCCCGCCGCCGTTGTGGCTGGGCGGGTCGCTGGCCGGGAAGGACTCGACCACCGCCTCATCCTGTCCGTTGTGCGGGATGGCCGGATGCCCGGCCGGTTCGTCGACGTAGGCGCCGAGCGCGGACCGGAAGGCGGTCTTGGCGTCGGTGAGCGAGACCCGGTCCTGCGGCCGCTTGGGCCCCGCGATCGAGGGCACCACGCTGCCCAGGTCCAGCTCCAGGTACTCGGAGTACTCGGCCTCGCGCGCCGGGTCGTGCCAGAGCCCCTGCGCCTTGGCGTAGGCCTGCACCAGGTCCAGCTGCTCGGAGCTGCGGCCGGTCAGCTCCAGGTACTTCAGGGTCTCGTCGTCGATCGGGAACACCGCGATGGTGGAGCCGTACTCCGGGCTCATGTTGCCGATGGTGGCCCGGTTGGCCAGCGGGACGGCCGCCACCCCGTCGCCGTAGAACTCCACGAACTTGCCGACCACCCCGTGCTCGCGCAGCATCTCGGTGATGGTCAGCACCAGGTCGGTGGCGGTGGCGGCCTCGGGCAGCTCGCCGGTCAGCTTGAAGCCGACCACCCGGGGAATCAGCATCGACACCGGCTGGCCGAGCATGGCGGCCTCGGCCTCGATGCCGCCGACCCCCCAGCCCACGATGCCCAGCCCGTTGATCATGGTGGTGTGCGAGTCGGTGCCGACCACGGTGTCCGGGTAGGCGGTCAACTCACCGCCGATTTCGCGGCCGAAGACCACCCGCGCCAGGTGCTCGATGTTGACCTGGTGCACGATGCCGGTGCCCGGCGGCACCACCTTGAACTCGTCGAACGCGCTCTGGCCCCAGCGCAGGAACTGGTAGCGCTCGAAGTTGCGCTGGTACTCCAGGTCCACGTTGCCGGCGAAGGCGTCCGGGCCGCCGAACAGGTCGGCGATCACCGAGTGGTCGATCACCAGCTCGGCCGGCGCCAGCGGGTTGATCCGGGCCGGGTCGCCGCCGAGCTCGGCGACCGCCTCGCGCATGGTGGCGAGGTCCACCACCGCCGGGACGCCGGTGAAGTCCTGCATCACCACCCGGGCCGGACTGAACTGGATCTCGGTGGACGGCTCGGCCTGCGGCTGCCAGCCGGCGATCGCCGAGATCTGCTCGGCGGTGACGTTGAGGCCGTCCTCGGTGCGCAGCAGGTTCTCCAGCAGCACCTTCAGGCTGTACGGGAGCTTGTCCGAGCCCGGCACCCGGTCCAGCCGGTAGTAGGTGTAGGAGGTGTCACCGACCTGCAGCCGGTCCTTGGCATCGAAGCTGTTCTCCTGGCCTGCGGGCACGGTGGTCCTCCCTGGGTGCGGTGTTGCTCTGCGTTTACTCAATGTTTTGCGGGTTCGGCGATTCCCAGCTTTTCCCAGTGTTGCCATTGTTCCGCACCGCTCGCTAAGGGATCCCATCGGTAGGCCGATAGGAGCACCGGAGTGGATCTTTAGACGGGTCCACCGCCATCGCATGTCAGGTGTTGAAACGGATGTGACTGCCGTGACCATTGGCGTTTATGTGGTTGAAGTGGCAGGCTGTCCGGCAGCATCGACACGGCAGGGAAGGTGACGGCGTTGCGCAACACCCGGCAGGCGGCCGGTGACCGGCACGGAACCGACGCCGGCCTGCCCCGGCGCGGCACTGCGGTAGCCGTGGCCCGGCCTCGCCGGGCGGTGCGCGGCCTGCTGTGCGTCACCGCGCTGACCGCCTCGCTGCTGTACGCCGCCGCCCCGGGACGCGCCACCCCGCCGCCCAACCCGTCCGACGCCCAGCTGAACGCGGCCCGCACCGCCAAGGCCTCGCTTGCCAACACCGTCGGGGTGCTGTCCGGCCAGATCGTGCAGGCCCAGGCCCAGCTGCGCTCGCTGAACGCCAAGGTGGAATTGGCCGAGCAGAAGTTCACCTTCGCGCTGTTCAAGCTCGACCAGGCCAAGACCCAGGCCGCCCAGGCCCAGACCGCGGTGGCGACGGCCCAGAAGGGCATCGAGACCGCCCGGGCCAACCTGACCGCGTTCGTCCACGACAGCTACGTCTCGCCGTCTCTCGGCTCGGCGACGGTGGGGCTGCTGTCGGCCACCGACCCGAACGCGCTGCTGCAGAGCGGCGACTACCGCAACTACGTCTCCTCCCGGCAGCTGGACGCGATGAGCGGCCTGGACCGGGCGATCGTGGCCAAGTCCAACGCCGACGCCAAAGCCCGCTCGCTGCTGGCGCTCAAGCAGAAGCTGGCCGTCGAGGCCGCCGCCGCCCAGAAAGCCGCCCAGCAGGCCTACGCCAACCAGCAGGCGCTGGCCGCCCAGCTGCGGACCCGGGAGGCGAGCTACCAGCGGCAGCTGGCCGACGCCCAGAGCCGGCTGGCCACCCTGAACGGCCAGCGGGCCGCCTACCTCGCCTACCAGCAGGAGCAGGCCCGGATCGCCGCCGAGCGCGCCCGGCAGGCGGCCCTGGCCCGGCAGCGGGCCGAGGAGGCCGCCGCGCGGGCTCGCGCCGAGGCCGAACGCCAGCGCCGGGAGCAGGAGAAGCAACAGCAGCAGCAGAGCCACAGCAACAGCGGCGGGGGCAACAGCGGCGGCAGCACCAGCAGCGGCGGTGGCTACAACCCGCCGCCGTCCGGTGGGTCGGGCAGCTGGACGGCCAGCAAGGGCCAGGCGGCGGCCAACCGCGCGCTGGGCCGGCTGGGCACCCCGTACGCCTGGGCCGGCGGCAACTACAACGGCCCCACCTGGGGGGTCGACTCGCCCGGCACCGACGGCGCGCACGACAGCCAGGTGTTCGGCTTCGACTGCTCGGGCCTGACCATGTACGCCTGGGCACCGCAGGGGGAGTACCTGGACCACTTCGCGGCCTCGCAGTACTGGTCCGGCTCGTTCCACCCGCAGCCCGGCCAGTTCATGCCCGGCGACCTGCTGTTCTGGTCCGACGGCGGCCTCGACGCGATCCACCACGTGGCCCTCTACATCGGCGGCGGCAACGTGGTGCAGGCGCCGCACTCCGGCGACGTGGTCCGGGTGACCCCGTGGGACCAGGTGTCCTGGGGTTACATCGGCGCCACCCGGCCACTGACCTGATCAGTCCTGATCAGCCCTGATCATTCGCTGACCCGAGTTCCTGGCCCGGCCTGCCGGCCGGCACCCGGGGCACATACGGAGAGCGTCCGGGACGGCCAGCAGCGTCTAGGCTGAACTGATGAGCCCGGCGACCGAGTCTGCGACCGAATTCGCGTCCGGTGCCGTGCTGCTCGACGCGTTCGGCCGGCGGGCCGAGGACCTGCGCATCTCGCTCACCGACAAGTGCTCGCTGCGCTGCACCTACTGCATGCCCGCCGAGGGCCTGGCCTGGTTGCCGGCCCGGGCGGTGCTGTCCGACGACGAGATCGTCCGGCTGGCCTCGGTGTTCCTGGGGCTCGGGGTGCGCACCATCCGGCTGACCGGCGGCGAGCCGCTGGTCCGGGCCGGGGTGGCCGGGCTGGTCGGCCGGCTGGCCGGGCTGCAGCCGCGGCCTGAGCTGTCGCTGACCACCAACGCGCTGGCGCTGGCCGACCGGGCCGAGGAGCTGGCCCGCTCCGGCCTGGACCGGGTCAACGTCTCCCTCGACACCCTGGACCGGGAGCGGTTCCACACCCTGACCCGGCGCGACCGGCTGGCCGACGTGCTGGCCGGCCTCGCGGCCGCCCAGGCGGCGGGGCTGACCCCGGTCAAGGTCAATGCGGTGCTGATGCGGGACGAGAACCTCGCCGAGGCGCCGGAGCTGCTGGCCTGGGCGCTGCGGGCCGGCTACCAGCTGCGCTTCATCGAGCACATGCCGCTGGACGCCGACCACCGCTGGACGCTGGCCGACATGGTGACCGCCGACGAGGTGCTCGAGCTGCTCGGACGGTCCTTCCGGCTGCGCCCGGTCGGGCACCGCGGGCACGCCCCGGCCGAGGAGTTCGAGGTGCTGGACGGCCCGGGTCGCGCGGACTGGGCGCCGGTCCTGGACGGCGGCCACCACCGGGTCGGCATCATCGCCTCGGTGACCCGGCCGTTCTGCCGCGACTGCGACCGGCTGCGGCTGACCGCCGACGGCCAGCTGCGCACCTGCCTGTTCGGCCACCAGGAGACCGACCTGCGGGGCGCGCTGCGCGGGGGCGCCGATGACGCCGAGCTCGCCGAGCTGATCCGGCAGGCGGTGCGGGCCAAGCCCGCCGGGCACGGCATCAACGCCCCCGGCTTCCGGCAGCCCGAACGGCCGATGTCGGCGATCGGCGGCTGACCCCGGCCTCTGGGGCCGGCGGCTGATCTGCCTCGGTCCGGCGGCTGATCCGCCCCGGTGCCTGGTCCTGTGTAATACCGAGCGGTCGCCAGAACGACCTGTGGGTATCACACGCACCTACGGACGGCAGCTGAGGTACGGCCGGAAGCCGATCGGGCAGTGAGCGTGGCGCGACCGCCGCCGGGCCGCGCTCGGCGGCTGAGCCGGGCCACAGCTTGCTCGGCTACCGTGGCTGGTAACACAACGCGCGACCGAGCTGGCGCGACCCGGACGGGCGCTCAGGAACGGTGCGGGCGCACCGAAAGGGAACCAGTGCGAGGAGACACATGACCGAGCTGGGTTCGGCACCCACACCGGCCGCCGACGCCACCGCGCTCGAACGGGCGATGTTCGAGGTCAAGCGGGTCATCGTCGGGCAGGAGCGGATGGTCGAGCGGCTGATGGTGAGCCTGCTGGCCCGCGGCCACTGCCTGCTCGAAGGGGTGCCCGGCGTCGCCAAGACCCTCGCCGTGGAGACCCTGGCCCGCACCGTCAGCGGAACGTTCGCCCGCCTGCAGTTCACTCCGGACCTGGTGCCCTCCGACATCGTCGGCACCCGGATCTACCGTCCGGGCTCGGAGCAGTTCGACACCGAGCTGGGCCCGGTGTTCGCCAACTTCGTGCTGGCTGACGAGATCAACCGGGCGCCGGCCAAGGTGCAGTCGGCGCTGCTGGAGGTGATGGCCGAGCGCCAGGTGTCCCTCGGCGGCAAGCGCTACCCGCTGCCGGACCCGTTCCTGGTGCTGGCCACCCAGAACCCGATCGAGAGCGAGGGCGTCTACCCGCTGCCCGAGGCCCAGCGCGACCGGTTCCTGATGAAGATCACCGTGGACTACCCGTCCGCGGCCGAGGAGCGCGAGATCGTCTACCGGATGGGCGTCGAGCCGCCGGTCGCCCAGCCGGTGATCAGCACCGGCGAGCTGATCGAGCTGCAGCGCCGGGCCGGCCGGGTGTTCGTGCACCACGCGGTGGTCGATTACGTGGTGCGGCTGGTGATCGCCACCCGGCAGCCGGGCGAGTTCGGAATGGCCGACGTGGCCGGCTGGGTGTCCTACGGCGCCAGCCCCCGGGCCAGCCTCGGGCTGATCGCGGCCGGCCGGGCGCTGGCGCTGCTGCGCGGCCGCGACTATGTGCTGCCGCAGGACGTGCTGGACCTGGCCGTCGACGTGCTGCCGCACCGGATGGTGCTGTCCTACGACGCCATCGCCGACGGGATCACCGCCGCACAGGCGGTGTCCCGGGTGCTGCAGACCGTGCCGCTGCCGCAGGTGGCGCCCCGTCAGCGGGCCAGCAGCGGCTTCATCCCGGCGGCCACCACGGCCGCTCCGCAGGCCAGCACCGCCGACTACCGCAACGGCGCGCACGCGGCGCCGACCGGCCAACCGGTCGGCCAGTACCCGCAGCAGCAGCCCGGCCAGCCCCGGCAGTCCGGTAGCTGGGGGCCGCCGGCGTGAGGAGGAGGCGGCCCGCTGCCGACGCCGGCCGGCCGGAGGATTCCGGCCAGCCGATAGCGGCTGGCCAGCCGGCCTCGTCCGGGCAGGCGGTTACCTCCGGGCAGGCGGTTACCTCCGACCAGGCGGTTACCTCCGAGCAGGCGGTTCCAGCCAGCCAGGCAGCCCCGTCCGGTCAGGCAGTTACCGCCAGGCAGGCGATGTCGTCCGGGCAAGCAATCTCATCGTCCGGCCAGCCGGCCTCGTCCGGCCAGGCCGAAGCGGTGCTGCGCCGGTTGGAGTACGCGGTGCGCAACAAGCTGGACGGCCTGCTGCTGGGCAGCTACCAGGGCCTGGTGCCGGGTCCCGGCAGCGAGCCGGGGGAGTCCCGGCAGTACTACCCCGGCGACGACGTCCGGCGGATGGACTGGCCGGTGACCGCTCGGACCATGGTTCCGCACGTCCGGCAGACCATCGCCGACCGGGAGCTGGAGACCTGGATGGTGGTGGATCTGTCGCCCAGCCTGGACTTCGGCACCGTGAACATGGAGAAGCGCGAGCTGGTGTTCGCCGCCGCCACCGCGGTCACCCACCTGACCACCAAGGCCGGCAACCGGATCGGCGCCATCATCACCACCGGCGAGCAGACCGTCCGGGTGCCCGCGGTGGGCGGCAGCAACCACGCCCGCTACCTGATGCGCAAGCTGGCCGCCACCCCGAAGGCTGCCGAGGGACGGCGCGGTGACCTGGCCAGGGCGCTGGAACAGCTGCGCCGGCCGCCGCGCCGGCGCGGCATGGTGGTGGTGATCTCGGACTTCCTCGGCGACCAGGACTGGGAGCGGCCGCTGCGCGGACTGGGCGACCGGCACGAGCTGCTCGGCATCGAAGTGTTGGACCCGCGCGAGCTGGAGCTGCCGGCCGCGGGCCTGGTCACCTTCGTCGACCCGGAGAGCGGTGAGCAGCTGGAGGTGCAGACCTCCGACGCCCAGCTGCGCCAGCGCTACGCCCAGGCCGCCGCCGAGCAGCGGGCCGAGATCGCCTCGATGCTGCGCCGGGCCGGCGCCGACCAGCTGCGGCTGCGCACCGACTCGGACTGGCTGTCCGACATCGTGAAGTTCGTCGTCACCCGCCGTCGGGGAGTGGCGGTCCGGCCACCCTCGCGCGCCGGAATGATCGGGGTGCACTGATGCATTTCAGGTCGCCGTTGTGGCTGCTGATCCTGCTTGCCGTGGCCGCCGTGGCGCTGGCCTACCTGGCGGTGCAGCTGCGCCGGCGCCGGTTCGTGGCCCGGTTCTCCAACACCCAGCTGCTGGCCAGCGTGGTACCCCGGCGGCCGGGCTGGCGCCGGCACCTGACCTTCGCGCTGCTGCTGGTGGCCCTGACCGTGCTGTCGCTGGGGGTGGCCGGGCCCACCGCCAGCGTCCGGGTGCCGCAGGAGAAGGCCACCGTGATGCTGGCCATCGACGTCTCGCTGTCGATGCAGGCCACCGACGTGCTGCCCAGCCGGCTGGAGGCCGCCCAGCAGGCCGCCGAGGAGTTCGCCGACCTGCTGCCCAAGCGGATCAACCTGGGGCTGGTGAAGTTCGGCCGGGCCGGCAACGTGCTGGTGCCGCCGACCCTGGACCGCGATGTCGTCAAGCGGGCCATCGCCGGCCTGCAGCTGGAGCAGTACACCGCGATCGGCGAAGGCGTGTTCGCCTGCCTGGACGCGCTGAACACCTTCAGCCGGACCAGCACCGCACCCAACGAGAAACCGGCGCCGGCCCGGGTGGTGCTGCTGTCCGACGGCTACAACACCGTCGGACGCAAGGTGTCCGAGGCCGCCGACGCGGCCAAGAAGGCCAGCACGCCGGTCTCGACCATCGCCTTCGGCACCGACAGCGGCACCGTCGAGGTGCAGGGCACCGTGCAGGCGGTGCCCTCGGACAAGGTCACCCTGCGCGGGCTGGCCCAGACCACCGGCGGCTCGTTCCACACCGCCGCCTCGGTCGAGGAGCTGAAGTCGGTCTACAAGGACATCGGCTCGCAGATCGGCTACACCACCGCGCAGCGCGACATCAGCTGGCGGTTCATGCTGGCCGGCCTGCTGCTGGCGATGGCGGCCGGGGCGACCTCGCTGCTGTGGTCCGGCCGGCTGAGCTGAGCCCCGCGCCGGGTTCGGCGACCCGGAGCACGTCCGGAGCGGCCCTGCACACAGTTGGGTGGCTTCCGATCCGGACCGCCCCCGGGATCGGCTAGCGTGTCGCGGGTGAGCCGATCTGTGCTGGTGACTGGTGGCAACCGTGGAATCGGCCTGGCGATAGCCCGGGCGTTCAGCGAGGCGGGGGACAAGGTCGCGGTGACCCACCGCGGCAGCGGCGCGCCGGACGGGCTGTTCGGGGTGCGCTGCGACGTCACCGACGAGGCGTCGGTGGACGCCGCGTTCAGCGAGGTGGAGGCCGAGTACGGGCCGGTCCAGGTGCTGGTGGCCAACGCCGGCATCACCGACGACAAGCTGCTGCTGCGGATGGACGAGAAGTCCTTCACCGGGGTGCTGGACGCCAACCTGACCGGCGCCTACCGGGTGGCCAAGCGCGCCACCGCCGGCATGATCCGGGCCCGCAGCGGCCGGATGGTGTTCATCTCCTCGGTGGTGGCGCTGACCGGCGCGCCCGGCCAGGTCAACTACGCCGCCAGCAAGGCCGGCCTGATCGGGCTGGCTCGCTCGCTGGCCCGGGAGCTGGGCAGCCGCAACATCACCGCCAACGTGGTCGCCCCCGGCTTCATCGAGACCGACATGACCGCGGCGATGACCGAGCAGCGCAAGAGCGAGGTGCTGGCCAGCGTGCCGCTGCGCCGGTACGGGGCGGTGCACGAGGTGGCCGAGGTGGTCCGGTTCCTGGCCTCCGACGGCGCCGGCTACGTCAACGGCGCGGTGCTGCCGGTCGACGGCGGCCTGGGCATGGGCCTGTAGCGGACGGTCTTCCACCCGGCCGGCCGTTCCCGGCCGGGCGGTCAGCGGGCGGCCGGTCAGCGGGCGGCGGCCCACCACAGCGAGGAGAGGGCTCGAGCATGGGACTACTGGACGGCAAGCGGCTGCTGATCACCGGCGTCATCACCGACTCCTCGATCGCGTTCGCGGTCGCCAGGGTGGCCCAGGAGCAGGGCGCCGAGGTGGTGCTGACCGGCTTCGGCAGGATGTCGCTGGTGCAGCGGGTAATCAACCGGCTGCCCAAGCCCGCCCCGCTGGTCGAGCTGGACGTCACCTCGGCCGAGGACCTGCAGGCGCTGCCCGACCGGGTCCGCGAGCACGTCGACGGCCTCGACGGGGTGCTGCACTCGATCGGGTTCGCCCCGGCGTCCTGCCTCGGCGAGAACTTCCTGGACGCCCCGTTCGCCGACGTGGCGACCGCGATGGAGGTCTCGGCGTTCAGCTTCAAGTCCCTGGCGGTGGCCACGCTGCCGCTGTTCGGACCGTCCGGCGGCGCCATCCTCGGCATGGACTTCGACGCCCGGGTGGCCTGGCCCGCCTACAACTGGATGGGGGTGGCCAAGGCCGCGCTCGAGTCCACCTCGCGCTACCTGGCCCGCGAGCTCGGCCCGCGCCGGATCCGGGTCAACCTTGTGGCCGCCGGCCCGGTGCGCACCATGGCGGCCAAGAGCATCCCCGGCTTCGTCCAGTTCGAGGAGGCCTGGGGCGGCCGGGCGCCGCTGGGCTGGGACATCAACGACGCCACCCCGGTCGCGATGAGCTGCGCGGCGCTGCTGTCGGACTGGTTCCCGGCCACCACCGGCGAGATGATCCACGTCGACGGCGGCTTCCACGCGATGGGGGTCTGAGGCCCGCCAGGTAGCTTGCTAGGAGTGGAAAGCCCCGTCGAGGAAAGTCCTGTCGACTCGTTCCTGCTGCTGTCCTTCGGCGGTCCGCAGGGCCCGGACGAGGTGCTGCCGTTCCTGCGCAACGTCACCGCCGGCCGCGGGGTGCCGGACGAGCGGCTGGCCGCGGTCGCCGAGCACTACTACCACTTCGGCGGGGTCTCGCCGATCACGGCGCAGAACCGGGCGCTGCTGGCGGCGCTGGGCGAGGAGTTCGGCCGGCGTGGCATCGACCTGCCGCTGTACTTCGGCAACCGGAACTGGCACCCGTTCCTGACCGACACCGCCCGGCAGCTGGTGGCCGACGGCCGGCGGCACGCGCTGGTGCTGGCCACCAGCGCGACCGGCTCGTACTCCGGCTGCCGGCAGTACCGCGAGGACCTGGCCCGGGCCAGCACCGAGCTGGGGACGGCCGGTGCCGGGCTGCGGTTCACCAAGCTGCGGCACTACTTCGACCATCCCGGCTTCGTCGCCGCCAACGCCACCGCGGTGCGCGCCGCGCTGGCCGAGCTGCCGGCTGAGCTGCGCGAGGCGGCCCGGCTGGTGTTCACCGCGCATTCGGTCCCGGTGTCGATGAACGCCACCGCCGGCCCGGACGGCGGGCTGTACCTGGCCCAGCACCGCGAGACCGCCCGGCTGGTGGCCGAGGCGGTGCGCGGCGCCGGGGCGGAGTTCGACCTGGTGTGGCAGTCCCGGTCCGGGCCGCCGCAGGTGCCGTGGCTGGAGCCGGACGTCAACGACCACCTGCGGGCGCTGGCGGCGGCGGGCGTGCCCGCGGTGCTGGTGGCGCCGACCGGCTTCGTCTCCGACCACCTGGAAGTGCTGTGGGATCTAGACCAGGAGGCCCGCGAGACCGCCGCCGAGCTCGGGCTGCGGTTCGTCCGGGCCGGCACCGCCGGCACCGACCCGCAGTTCGTGGCCGGCCTGGTGGACCTGGTGGAAGAGCAGCTCAGCGGCCGGCCGCGGGCCCACCTCGGTCGGCTGGGGGTGTGCGGACTGCACTGCCCGGCCGGCTGCTGCCCGGCACCGGCCCGCCGGGGCTGACCGGCCGGCTGAGGTCCTCGGCCGCGGCGTTGTAGCCGGCCAGCAGCGCCCGGCGGACCGCCAGCCGCAACGGGGCCAGTGCCTGCTCGCGCTCGGCGACGGCGCGGGCGGTGAGCTGCCCGGTGTCGTCGGAGTCGACCACCGTCAGCACCGCGGACAGCCGCTCGGCCTGGGCGATCAGCCGGACCCCGCGCGGCGGGTGGCTGGCCGGCAGGTGCAGCCGCTCACCGGCCCGGCGGGCGTCGGAGAGGGCTGGCGCGATGTCGGACAGCCAGCTGGTGATGCCGCGCCGGGCGAACAGCGACGCGGTGTCGCGGATCGACTCGGCAAGGTCGTGTTCGGCGTCGGCCATGCTGACCGGGTCCGGCGGCAGCTCGCCGACCTCGGCCCGGTGCCAGATCAGCTCACGGCCGGCGCTGCTCGGGGTGTCCCGGCCGGGCAGCACGGTCAGCCCGAAATCCCGGCCGAAGACCGCCTCGCCGGCTGTCAGCGCGGCGGTCCGGAACTCGACCGGGCCGGCCAGCCCGCGGATGTCGCCGGGCACCGGCAGGGCCAGCACCAGTACGGACGTGCCGGCCCGCTTCCACTCGGCCAGCGCGGTGCCGACCGGGTTCGGCCCCGGGCCGAAGCCGGGCCCGCCGACATGGCGGCCCGAGCCCGTGACCGCGTCGAGCACGTCGTCGAAGGCCACCGATCCGGCCAGCCACGCAGAGCCCCAGGCGGCGAGCTGGGCGCATCGTCGTTCGTTCGGCACAGCTACTCACGCTACCCAACCGTCCGGGTCGGCGTGGGTTCCCGGCTGCCGGAGGCGGGCCTGCCTAGGCTGCTGGGCGTGTATTCCGACGACGTGCTGGCATCTCGTTCTGCCCGGTCCCGCAAGGCCGTCCGGCAGGTGCCGGCGGAGCCGGACCTGGTGGTCGAGACGCCGGAGGGTTACTGCGGGGCGGTGGTCGCGGTCGGCCGGACGGTGGTGGCCGGCGAGCAGCGCGACACCGTCACCCTGGAGGACCGGTTCGGCCGGCGCCGGGAGTTCCCGATGCTGCCTGCCAGCTTCCTGCTGGAAGGCGAGCTGGTGACGCTGGTCCGGCCGGCCCCGGTGCCGGTCGCGCCGGCGGGTCCGGGCCGTACCGCGTCCGGCTCGGTGGCAGTCGCCGGGGTGCGGGCCCAGGTCGCCAAGGCCAGCCGGATCTGGGTGGAGGGGTTGCACGACGCGGCCCTGGTGGAGCGGATCTGGGGCGAGGACCTGCGGATCGAGGGGATCGTGGTGGAGCCGCTCGGTGGCATCGACGAGCTCGAGCAGCTGGTGCGCGATTTCGCGCCGGGCGCCGAACGGCGGCTCGGGGTGCTGGTGGACCACCTGGTGCCGGGCTCCAAGGAGAGCCGGATCGCGGCCACCGTGACCTCGCCGCACGTGCTCGTCAACGGCCACCCGTACGTCGACATCTGGCAGGCCGTCAAGCCCACCGCGCTCGGCATCCCGGCCTGGCCGGTGGTGCCGCGGGGTGTGCCGTGGAAGGACGGCGTGGCCGCGGCGCTAGGCGTCTCGGATCCGCGGGAGATGTGGCGGCGGGTGCTGGCCTCGGTGAACAGCTACGCCGACGTCGAGGTGCCGCTGCTGCGCTCGGTCGAGGAACTGATCGACTTCGTCACCGCCTGAGCCTGGCAACCCCGAGGCTCGATCGGCTTGTTGGCAACCACCGGGTCCATCCGTGGCGAATCACCCCTATCAGCCATCAGCTTTGCATGCTTGGGCTCGCAGCGAGCCTGGGCCGGTGGCAGCAGGCTACGCGTAAGCTGTTACGGCATGAGTTGGCACTTGACAGTCGGCGAGACCGCCTTTCTTGCGCCAGGAGGTGTAATTCTCGGCGCCATCGTTTCATATTTTGCGGTTCGCAAGTCAGCTATAGATAACCTTCGGGCTCAAGAGAAAACCATAGTCGCCAACCGCGAGATCGCCGAAGCCAGCCAACAATTCGAGACGGCTCGCGAGCTGTCGCGGCACGCGGAAGCGGCCTCCAAAGAGGCTCGCGAACATCGGCGTAGCGCATATGCGGAAGTAATGCAAATTCTTGGCCCGCTTCAAGACCTCATCCTCGGTCTAAGCACCGCGATTTTGCTGCAGAGGAAGACTGGGAGGGTAAATCCTGGAATTTTACCAAAGGATTTCCAATCCTTATGGTCTTATTTTGAGGAATTTGCAGACAAGTTCGCCGAGTATTTGCGTGTGAGCGGACCGATAATAGCTCTCTCTGGCAGCAATGAGATGCGTCAAACCTTTACATACTTGACGATACCCGAAGTATTTGTTCGATATTATTGTAAGCTACCGAAGGATTTAACCCCTACCAAAACTGAGTTCTTTTGGTATAACAATATAGAAGACGAGATTTTGATAAATTATTTCATTAAGCCTGCTGGTTTGGAATCTGCCAGCTATTTGCGAGGAATGGAATTAACGCTAGCTACCTTAGACCGTATCTTCCATTGGCAGGTGGGAAAAATGCGTGAAGAGGTGGGTTCCGGCGATAAGATTCCTGAATTCTTTCTCAAAGCCACCGAGAGCCGGGAGCACGAGTCATTTCCGCCTGACTTGTAAAGGTTTGCCTCTTGATCACTACTGACTAGCCGAGTGGTCGCTAGCGGGCGATCACCTGGCGGTCAGAATGGGGTGGCGTTCCAGGGCCGCCGGGCGGTCCAGAACATCGCCTCCAACCGGGGGGCGGCGCCGGGCGTCTCCTCCTCGACCAGGCCGGCCAGCTGTTGCGAGCGCACCGTGTGGCCGCCCAGGTAGATCCCGGCCAGCGCCCGTTGCGACAGCCGCAGGTCCGCCGTCGCCGCCGGGGCCGGCCGGCACTCGGCGTGCGCCGGGCCGCCGTCCAGGCTGAACCGGCCGGCCGCCCAGCCGCCGTCGGGGTCCAGCACGTCCAGCACCAGCCGGTCGGTGGCGGCATAGCGGCGGGCCGACAGCGCTGCGGGGACGTCCAGCAGCCGCAGCCACTCGTTGTCACCGGTCCAGGTGCGCTGCACCGCCCGGCCGTCGGACAGCAGCCACTCCAGCGGCTCGTCCACCGGGTACCCGTCCAGGGTCAGCACCCGCACCAGGTCGAGGCTGAGCAGGTAGCCCCACAACGCCCGGTAGGCGTCGTCGGTGGCGGCCAGCACCTCGTAGACCCGGGCCTGGGCCTGGTCCGGGTCGTGGAACCAGTCGCCGTCGTTGGCCCCCCAGCAGGCGTAGCCGTCCACTCGGCCGTCGGCGTCGCGGGCCAGCACGCAGACCGGCTCACGCGCGCCGGGCGGCCGCAGCCCGTCCAGGCCCAGCCGGCGTCGCCAGTCGGCACCGGTCCGGGCGATGTGCCCGGCCTGCCGCAGCCGGACCCGCTGGTGCACGTCGGCGGCCGGCTCCACCAGCTGCTCCGGGTCGGCGCCGACCAGCTGGTACGGGGTCCGCGACGGCAGCACCCGCGGACGCCGGCCGTTCAGGATCCGGTAGTTGGTGCCCTGGACGGCCGGCCAGTACCCGAAGCGGCCATAGATCTGCCATTCGGCGGCCTTGAGGAAGCTGGCCACCTCGCCGCGTTCCTTGGCGTCGGCCAGCGACTGAGTGAGCATCCGGGTCAGCAATCCCTGGCGCCGGTGGGTGGCCGCCACCGTGACCTGGGTGAGCGCGTCGACCGGCAGCTCGGCGCACGCCGCCGGCCCGGCCGGAATGGTCAGGGTGGTGGCGAAGGTCCGCAGGGTGGCCACGCAGCGACCCTCGGCATAGCCGCCGAAGATCCGGTCGGGGTCCCAGACCTCCCGCCACCAGGCCAGCGCCTGCTCGCTGCTGCCGGCGCCGGGATCGACCAGCAGCGTGGTGCGCATGCTGCGCAGCCAGGGCGAGATGTCGTCGTACGGGACATGCCGGATCTCGACGGTCGAGGTCATGGCCTGACCCTGTCACAGGGCCGGCGGGGGCGTCCTGTCATTAACCCGGGACGCGCCGGGGCACGTGGTCAGAGCCAGCCGACCCGGCCGTGCAGCGCGGCGTAGCCGACGAAGCTGACGATGTCGATCACGCTGTGCGCGATCACCAGCGGCAGCACCCGCCGGGTGCGGGTGAACCACCAGCCGAACAGCAGCCCCATGACCAGGTTGCCGACGAAGCCGCCGATGCCCTGGTAGGTGTGGTAGCTGCCCCGGATCAGCGCGCTGACCAGCACCGCGCGGCCGGCCGGCCAGTCCAGCTGCCGGAACCGGGTGAGCAGGTAGCCGATCATCACGATCTCTTCGAGCACCCCGTTCTGGATGCCCTCCAGCACCAGCACCGGGTAGCGGTACCAGATGTCGGCCAGACCGGACGCCTGCAGTTCGGCATTGATGCCGAGGTGGCGGGCCAGCACCACCAGGCCGAGGCCGGGCAGCCCGATCAGCGCGGCGATGCCCAGTCCCTGCAGGGTCTCGCGCTTCGGCCGCAGCCGGTCCAGGCCGATGCCGAAGCCGGGCAGCGCCGGCATCCGGCTCAGCAGCAGCAACGCCAGCAAGGCCGGCACCACGCCGTTGAGGATGCCGAGCAGCTGGTAGGACAGGTCCACCCAGGCGCGCGGGCTCTCGGCGGGGTTCAGGGTGGCGGTGGCGTTGCGGAAGCCGCCGCGGGTCTGGATGTCGAGGAAGTTGATCCAGGAGCCGATCGCCGAGATGCCCAGCGACACCCCCAGGACCAGCAGCACCTCCAGGCCGAGCCGGTCCGGACGCCGCGCCGGCTGGTCCACCGGGCTTGCTGGCTGGGCTCGCGGGTGCAGCGGCTGGTCCACCGGATGCGCCGGCTGGACCGTCGGCTCGCCGGCGGCGGTCAGGCCGGTTCCCGGCACCGGCGAGGCAGAGGTCACCTATCCATTCTGGCTGTAGCGCAGGCGCACGTCATCGCAGGCCCGGCAGACGGCGGGTGAGATGACGCCGGCCCGCATCAGCTGTGCGAACAGCAGGCAGCCCAGGCAGATGGCGAACACCGACTCCAGCGTGGCGGCCAGCACGATCAGGCCCAGCAGCACCCGGGCCAGCCCGATCGCGCCGAACGCCAGCCAGGCCAGAGCGGCGGCGCTGCTCAGAGTGGCGCCGATGGCCTGGGCGAACCGCTTGGGCGGTCCGGGCACCGGTTTCGGCACACCCAACCGCGGGGCGACCAGCCGGGTGGCCAGCAGGCCGAGCGGGCTGAACCGGGGGCCGGCGGCGACCCGCAGCAGGAAGCCGACCGCGATCGGCAGCGACAGCCAGGTCAGGCCGGGCAGCAGCGCCAGCAGGCTGAGCAGCACCACGCCCGCGGCCACCACCCGGGCGGCTTTCTCGTTCACCGGGTTGGGGAAGCTGAACAGCTCGGTCACCAGTCCCAGGTTAGTTCGCCGACCGGCCGCGCGCGATCAGTGGCCACGGGCGATCCAGTCGTCCAGGTGCGGCACTTCGGCGCCGATGCTGGTCGACTCGCCGTGGCCGGTGTGCACCACGGTCTCGGCCGGCAGGACGAACAGCTGGGAGCGGATGGCGTCGAGCAGGGTGCCGAAGTTCGAGAACGACCGCCCGGTGGCGCCCGGCCCGTCCTTGAACAGCGTGTCGCCGCTGAACACCACGCCGAGGTCCGCGCTGTAGTAGCAGGTGCCGCCGGGGGAGTGCCCGGGAGTGTGCCGGGCCTCCAGCACGGTGCCGGCGACGGCTATCCGGTCACCGCCGGCCAGCGGCTGGTAGTCGAAGTCCGGATGAGTCTGCCGCCACAGCACCTCGTCGGCCGGGTGCAACCGGACCGGTGCGCCGGTGGCCTCGCTGAGCTGCCGGGCCGCGGTCACATGGTCGTCGTGGGCGTGGGTACACAGGATCGCGACCAGCCGCCGGTCGCCGATCAGCTCCAGGATCGGCGCCGCCTGGTGCGGGGCGTCGAGCACGACGCATTCGCTGTCGTCGCCCAGCAGCCAGACGTTGTTGTCCACCTCCCAGCTGCCGCCGTCGAGGTTGAAGGTCCCGGAAGTGGTGGTGTGCTCGATCCGCGCCGTCATCGCCCTCTCCCGCTCTTCGCGCGAGCGCCCGTCGCCTGTTTTAGAAGACGACGACCGAACGCAGCACCTCGCCGTGGTGCATCTTGGTGAACGCCGCCTCCACGTCGCCGATGCCGATCGTCTCGGTGACGAACTTGTCCAGCGGCAGCCGGCCCTGCAGGTACAGCTCGATCAGCATCGGGAAGTCCCGGGACGGCAGGCAGTCGCCGTACCACGACGACTTCAGCGCGCCGCCCCGGCCGAACACGTCCAGCAGCGGCAGCTCCAGCGTGGCCTCCGGCCGGGGCACCCCGACCAGCACCACGGTGCCGGCCAGGTCCCTGCCGTAGAAGGCCTGCCGGTAGGTCTGGGGCAGCCCGACCGCGTCCACCACGACGTCCGCGCCGAAGCCGCCGGTGGCCGCCTGGATCGCCTCCACCGGGTCGGTGGCGGTGGAGTTGACCAGCTCGTGCGCGCCGAACTCCTTGGCCCACGCCAGCTTGCGGTCGTCCACGTCGACCGCGATGACCTTGGACGCCCCGGCCAGCCGCGCGCCGGCCACCGCGGCCATGCCGACCCCGCCGCAGCCGATCACTGCCACCGTGTCGCCGCGGCCGACCGCTCCGGTGTTGATGGCAGCACCCAGGCCCGCCATCACACCGCAGCCGAGCAGCCCGGCCACCGTGGCCGGCGCCTGCGAGTCCACCTTGGTGCACTGGCCGGCCGCCACCAGCGTCTTGTCCGCGAACGCCCCGATGCCCAGTGCCGGGGAGAGCTCGGTGCCGTCCTCCAGCGTCATCTTCTGCTTGGCGTTGTGGGTGTTGAAGCAGTACCAGGGGCGGCCGCGCCGGCAGGCCCGGCACTGGCCGCACACCGCCCGCCAGTTCAGGATCACGAAGTCACCCGGGGCGAGGTCGGTCACGCCGTCGCCGACCTGCTCCACCACGCCGGCGGCCTCATGCCCGAGCAGGAACGGGAATTCGTCGTTGATGCCGCCCTCGCGGTAGTGCAGGTCGGTGTGGCAGACGCCGCACGCCTGCACCGCGACCACCGCCTCGCCCGGGCCCGGGTCGGGCACGTTGACGGTGACCAGCTCGACCGGCTGGTCCTTGCTGCGGGCGATGACGGCGCGGACTTGTTGGCTCATGGCTACTGTCTACCCGACCCCACCGACATCCGCTCTCAGGACCGGTTCCTGCGTTCCGGGTACGGGCGGCTGGCCGGCCCGGTGTAGAGCTGGCGCGGCCGGCCGATCTTGGTGTCGGGATCGTTGATCATCTCGTGCCACTGGGCGATCCAGCCCGGCAGCCGGCCGATCGCGAACAGCACCGTGAACATCTTGGTCGGAAAGCCCATCGCCCGGTACAGCAGGCCGGTGTAGAAGTCCACGTTCGGGTACAGCTTGCGGCTGATGAAGTAGTCGTCGGCCAGCGCGTAGCCTTCCAGCTCCATCGCGATGTCGAGCAGGTCGTCGCGCTTGCCGAGGGCCGACAGCACCTGGTCGGCGGTCTTCTTGACGATCGCCGCCCGCGGGTCGTAGTTCTTGTAGACCCGGTGCCCGAAGCCCATCAGCTTCACTCCGGCTTCCTTGTTCTTCACCCGCTCGACGAAGCGCTTGACGTCGCCGCCGTCGGCGCGGATCGTCTCGAGCATCTCCAGCACCGCACTGTTGGCGCCGCCGTGCAGCGGGCCGAACAGCGCGTTGATACCGGCAGAGATCGAGGCGAACAGGTTGGCGTTCGACGAGCCGACCAGCCGCACCGTGGAGGTGGAGCAGTTCTGCTCGTGGTCGGCGTGCAGCACGAACAGCAGGTCCAGCGCGCGTACCACCACCGGGTCCACCTGGTACGGCTCGGCCGGCAGCCCGAAGGTCATCCGCAGGAAGTTCTCCACCAGGTTGAGCGAGTTGTCCGGGTACAGAAACGGCTGCCCGACCGACTTCTTGTGCGCGTAGGCGGCGATGGTGGGGAGCTTGGCCAGCAGCCGGATGGTGGACAGGTCCACCTGCTCGGGATTGAACGGGTCCAGCGAGTCCTGGTAGAAGGTCGACAGCGCCGAGACCGCCGAGGACAGCACCGGCATCGGGTGCGCGTCGCGCGGGAAGCCGTCGAAGAACCGCTTGAGGTCCTCGTGCAGCAGGGTGTGCCGGCTGAGCCGGGAGGTGAAGGCGGCCAGCTCGTCGGGCGAGGGCAGCTCGCCGTAGATCAGCAGGTAGCTCACCTCGGCGAAGGTGGACTTCTCGGCCAGCTCCTCGATCGGGTAGCCGCGATAGCGCAGGATGCCGGCGTCGCCGTCGATGTAGGTGATCTGGGAGGCGCAGGAGGCGGTGTTGGCGAAGCCGGGGTCGTAGGTGACCAGGCCGGTCCGCGAGAGCAGCTTGCTCACGTCCACGCCGGGGGCGCCCTCGGTCGACGGCACGATCTGCAACTGCAGATCCTCACCGCTGCCGGTGTGCAGGACAGCGCCGGTGGCGCTGGTGGCGGTCTCAGTCATGGTCAGACTCCCTTGTCCTGTTGTGCCTCAAACCCTACTTCGCCTGGCACGCGGGCTTCGAATCAACGCCTTCCCCCGTGCTCGGCTCCCGACCGGTGGCACGGCCCGTTGCCGGTCGGCGGCCCGTCCCTAGGATTGTCTGATGGCGCGCATCCGTACCGAACGGCTGGTCCCCGCCGACGTCGAGACGGCCTGGGCGCTGGTCACCGACTGGCCCGCGCAGGGCCGCTGGATACCGCTGACCACGGTGGTCCTCGACCGGCAGGGCCCGTCCGGCCCGGGAGTCGGAACCCGGTTCACCGGCCGCAGCCGGCTCGGCCCGGTGGGCTTCGACGATCCGATGGAGGTCACCGAGTGGCAGCCGCCGGCCGGTGGCGGTCCCGGCCGCTGCCGGATTCGCAAGCTCGGGCCCTGGCTCACCGGCTGGGCCGACATCACCGTGCGGCCGGCCGCCGGCGGCGCCCGGGTCAGCTGGAGCGAGGACGTCCGAGTCCGCTGGCTGCCCCGGCTCGCCGACCCGGTCATCGGCGCGGTCGGCTCGGCGTTCTTCGCCCTGGTGGTGCGCCGGATGGGGGCCGAACTCGCACGCGGCCGTCCCGGGTGATGTAGTGAAGGCATGAGCGAATCCGACGACACCACGTTCGGCGACGAGGTCTACACCGGCGGCGACGACGACGCCGAGTACCTGGACCCGGCCGAGACCCTGACCGGCGACGGCGTCGAGCTGGACGAGCCGCTGGACACCAGCTACTCGCCGCCGGACTTCAGCCCGGTCGCCACCCGGTACGGCAACACCGCCGCCGAGCAGGCCGAGGGCGAGAGCCTGGACCAGCGGCTGGCCCAGGAGATCCCCGACGTCAGCCCGGACGACGTCACCGCTGAGGAGCCGGCGCCCCGGGCCGGCCGGCTGGTCGCCCCGGACGAGGGCGCGCACGAAGACACCGAGGCGGCAGAGGTGGCCTTCGACGTGGGCAAGGCCGGCAGCGCGGCCACCGCCGAGGAGGCCGCCATGCACGTCGTCGAGGAGGACGAGCTGAACGAGCAGGACAGCAACGAGGAGGACCTGACCGGCGATCCGGTCGACGGCTTCCGCTGAAACGCCCAGAGGTGGGGACGGCCCGGCTGAGCCGTCCCCACCGCTAGCTCGGTCCTTGGCCGCCGGCTACGGGCGGTGGCCCTGCCCGCCGCCCTCGGCCGGGCCGATGTCCTCCTCGCCGCCCGGGTAGACGAACGAGTCACGCGGGGCGTAGAAGGAGAAGCCGGTCACCACCTGCAGCGGCGAGGCCGGGCGCAGCGCGTACACCGGGTGTCCGGAGTCCAGGAACTCGATCGACTGCACCTCGAAGGTGCTCACCAGCTCACCGATGTAGGGGTAGTTGCCGGCGATCAGCCGGTTGCCCACCCGGGTGACGTAGCGCAGGTGGCCACCCAGCACGATGTCGGCGACCTCGCCGACCCGGGCCCGGGTGCGGATGATCGGCCGGTTGTCCACCGACGTGGTCGCGGTGGCGATGCCGCCCGCCACCTCCAGGGTGGTGGAACCGGTGCCGGCCGGCACGCCCCGCTCGGCCGCGTACTCCCGCATCACCTGCGAGGAGTTGAAGTAGTGGGTGAAGAAGCGGGCCGGCGTGGTCCCGTCCGGGGCGAAGAAGTCCAGGTCCAACCCCAGGTAGGTGAGCGAGTACGCCCCGAACCCGGTGGTCTGCTGGGCCGAGTCCACCACGTACTGGTTCATGTAGACGGCGGAGTTGGACGCCGGCCGCAGCGCCGGGGGCAGCAGGTGGGCACAGGCGTCCGGGTCCTGCGGGATCCAGCTGGTGTAGAGCATCCGGCTGTTGAGTACCAGTTGCGGTGCGGCGAGCTTGCTGGTTGCCAAGGAGAGTGTTCCTTCCAGGAGTGGGCTGGATCACATGAGGCTCACATCTTGCCGGCCCGTCTGCACGGTGGCAACAAGCTCTTTCTCCGACGCGTGTGAGCCGCTCAGCCGACCAGGGTGTCCAGCAGGTGCTGCAGCTGGCGGGCCGGATCGTCGGTCAGACCGCCGTGGATCGGCCCGGGCTGCACCACGGTGCTGCGCGGGGCGGCCAGCCAGCCGAACCGCTGGCCCAGGCTGATGTCGGCGCCGGACTCGCCGCGGCAGACCGCCTCGACCGCGGCCAGCGCCGAGCGCACCGCGTCGAGGTCCAGGTCGGGGGCCAGCGCCCGCAGCCGGTCGGCGTCGAGCCGGCTGCCCGCGCACAGGAAGTCCGCGCTCTGGCTGTAGAGCAGCACCCCGACGTTGACGAACTCCTCGCGGTCGACCCGCGGCACGCAGCGCAGCACCACGTACTGGAAGCCGTGCCGCTCGCCGCGATCCTCGCTCATGCGGCAGCCGCCCGGGGCAGCCAGGAGGATTCGCCGGCCAGCCGGGCCAGCAGGTAGTCGGCGTAGCGCCGGCGGATCTCGTCCGGCCGGCCGCCGTCGGGCTCCAGCCACTCGTCCGGAACCTGGTCGAGCACCTCTGCCAGCAGCTCGGGGGTGACCAGCGGCGCCAGCGCCCGGCCCGCCTCGGCCACCCCGCCGACGTGGCGCACCAGCACGTGGTCGGAGGCGTCGTAGGGCTGGTGGGCGAAGCGCTGCGGATCGGCGCCCGGCCGCGACCAGCCGTGGTGGAAGTACAGCGCCGCGCCGTGATCGATGAGCCAGAGCTGGCGGTGCCAGATCAGCAGGTTCGGATTGCGCCAGCTGCGGTCGACGTTGGCGGTGAACGCGTCCAGCCACAGGATGCGGGCCGCCTCGTCCGGGTCCACCGGGTAGCCGGCATCCCAGCCGAACGAGCCCGGCAGGAAGTCGACGGCCAGGTTCAGCCCGATGCTGGCGTTGAGCAGGTCCTGCACCTCCTGGTCGGCCTCGTACCGGGCGATCACCGGGTCCAGCTCCAGCGCGCGCAGCTCCGGAACCCGCAGGCCGAGCCGGCGGGCCAGCTCGCCGACCACCACCTCGGCCACCAGCACCTTCAGGCCCTGGCCGGCGCCGCGGAACTTCACCACGTAGGTGCCGAGGTCGTCCGCCTCGACGATGCCGGGCAGCGAGCCGCCCTCGCGCAGCGGGGTGACGTACCGGCTTGCCTGGACGGTGGCGATCACGCCTGCAGCCTAGGGCAGCCTGGCCGGCCGGAACTGTCAGTGGGCCTGGCTAGCTTCTTGGGCATCGACCTCCGGCGCCTTGACACCTGTGAGGCGGGTCACTAGTAAGAAAACGGCGGCAATCGAGAAGTTCCCCCTGCCTGCCGAAGCCCTGCGAAAGGACAATGATGACAAGCCAAATCTCCCCTCCGTCCAACCCGCCAGGTTCAGGCAGGTTCAGCAGGCGCCGGCTCCGGATCGCGGTCGCGGTCGCCGCCAGCGCGGCCACCCTGGCCGCCGCCTCGGTCACCGTGCTCGGCTCGGTCAGTGCGGGGGCGGCCGACCAGCCCGCCCTGGCCAGCCACTCCAACGAGCACGGCACCCGCGACGTGATCGCCAACCTCTGGGAATGGAACTGGGTCTCGGTCGCCAAGGAATGCAAGACCGTGCTCGGCCCGAAGGGCTACGCCGGCGTGCAGGTGGCCCCGCCGCAGGACTCGCTGTCCAAGACCGACGGGCCGGTGCACCCCTGGTGGGAGGTCTACCAGCCGGTCGACTACAAGCTGACCAGCCGGATGGGCAACGAGGCGCAGTTCAAGTCGATGGTGGCCACCTGCCGCAAGGCCGGCGTGAAGGTCTACGTCGACGCGGTGATCAACCACATGACGGGCCAGGGCAACATCTCCTACGGCGGCGTGAGCTACTCCAAGTACGAGTACGAGGGCATCTACACCAGCGCGAACTTCCACCACACGCCGGCCGACTGCCCGACCGCGAGCGGCAACATCGAGGACTTCAACAACTACCTGCAGGTCACCAAGTGCGAGCTGGTGAGCCTGTCCGACCTGCGCACCGAGACCAGCTACGTCCGCAACAAGCTGGCCGGCTACCTGAACAAGCTGATCGGCTACGGCGTGTCCGGCTTCCGGATCGACGCGGGCAAGCACATCCCGCAGGCCGACATGACCGCCATCGAGAAGCTGCTGCACCGCACGCTGGACGGCACCCGTCCCTACATCTACCTCGAGGTGCCGCCGGGCGGCCCGGGCAAGCTGTCGCCCTGGGCCTTCATCAACCGGGATGACGTGCTCGGATTCGACTTCGCCCAGCAGGTCCATGACGCGTTCAAGAGCTACACCACCCCGCCGGGCGGCAACATCACCGACCTGTCGGTGTTCGGCGAACGGGCCGGCCTGCTGCCCAGCGAGAGCTCGGTGGCGTTCGTGGCCAACCACGACACCGAGCGCAACGGCTCGACGCTGAGCTACAAGGACGGCGCCACCTACATCCTGGCCACCGAGTTCATGCTGGCCTACGGCTACGGCACGCCGCAGGTGTACGCCAGCTTCGCCTTCACCGGCAACGACGACTCGCCGCCGGCCGACGCCAACGGCTTCATCACCAACACCGACTGCGACGCCGGCTGGGTCTGCATCGACCGCAACAAGGGCGTGGCGAACCTGGTCGGCTGGCACAACTACGTGGGCGATGCCAGGGTGACGAACTGGGCCGACGACGGGGTGAACCTGATCGCGTTCAGCCGCGGGCACCGGGGCTGGATCGCATTGAACAACGGCGACGCCGACAAGACCATGACGTTCCAGACCGGGCTGCCGCGCGGCACCTACTGCGACATCATCCACGGCAACCAGACCTCGTCCAGCCACTGCACCGGCCGCACCTTCACCGTGGACTCGCACGGCAAGGTCCGGGTCCGGGTGCCCGCCAAGGACGCGGTGGCTTTCGCCGCCAACAACCGGCTGCACGGCTAGTACTGCCCCCGGCTAGCCGGAAACGCCGCTAGCACGGAGCGCGCACCGGTCGGGCTTCAACCACGAGGCCCGGCCGGTGCCTCCTCAGCGCACCTCGTCCGGGGACCGGGGCGGGTCCTCGGTGGACAACCGGTCGAGGTCCTCCTGCTCCTGCCGCTCCTCGACCCGCCGCTTGATGCGTCCCAGGCCAGGCAGCGATCCGAGGATCTCGTTGAACTCCTTGGTGGTGTCGAGCAGGTCGCGCACGTCCGGGGCCACCGTGCCCATCGTCCGCACGATCGGCAGGACGTCGTCGCGCATCGCCTGCACCAGTTCCGGCAGGGTGTCGACGAACTGCACGACCGCGTCGACCTCGGCCGGGCTGGTGGTCTGGGCCAGCCGGTCCAGGATCGGCTGCAGGCGCTGCAGGGACGGCTCCGCACCGCCCAGCAGCCCGTCGGCCCGGCCCACCAGCTCACCCGCCTGCTGCAGCAGCGGGCCGGCTTGCTCGGCCAACGGGCCACTGCTGGCAACCAGCGCGCCGGCCTGCTTCGCCAACGGCTCGGTCTCGTCCAGCACCTCGCCGGCGCGGGTGAGCAGCGGCTGGGTCTGGTTGAGCACCGCGTCGGTGCGCTCCAGCAGCGGTTGGGTGTCGTCGAGCACGCCGGAGGTGCGGTCGAGGAGCGTGCCGGCCCGGTCGACCAGGGTGTCGGCCCGGCCGACCAGCTGCTCGGTGTGCTGCAGTACCTGCTCGGCCTGCCCGATGATGGTGCGGGCCGCGCGCTGGGTCTGGTCGATCTCGTCCATCATCACCTTGACCCGGGAGACCACGCTCTCGACCTCGCCCAGCAGGCCCACCACCCGGGGCACCAGCGCGATGGCCTGCTCCAGGGCCTCGTAGCCGCCCTCCGCCAGCCGCAGCAGATCCCTCGGTCCGGGTACCCCTACTGGTCCGAGCCGCATCCAGACACCTCGTTCCCTCCTCGAGCAATCGCGATGACCCACGGCTGCGGCATCGCCGCGTCCGCACCGTAGCCGGGCGTCCTGCCACCCTACGGTGGATGGCGCGCACCTTGCTGGCCGTTCGATGCCGTTCTAGTCGGTACCGGCGTTTACAGTGGTCGGCGTGCAGGATTCGCCGGTGCTGCTGGCCGTGGACGGCAACTCCCTCGTCCACCGCAGCTTCCACTCCCAGGCCGGCACCGGCCTGCGCGCGGCCGACGGCCGGCCGCTGTGGGCGATCCGCGGCCTGCTGACCCAGCTGGTGGCGGCTGCCGAGCGGCTCTGTCCGGCCGCCATCGTGGTCGGCTTCGACGACCCGGTCCTCAGCCATCGCCGCACCCGCTGGCCGCAGTACAAGGCCGGCCGCGCCGACAAGCTGCCCAGCCTGGTGTCCCAGCTGGACGGCGCCGCCGAGGTGCTGCGCAGCATGGGCGTCGCGGTGGTGATCCCGGACGGCCTGGAGGCCGACGATGTGCTGGCCTCGGCGGCCGGCTTCGCGCCGAGCGTGGGCGCCCGCACCGTGATCATGACCTCCGACCGGGACGCCTTCGCCCTGATCGACGAGCACACCCGGGTGCTGCGGATCATCAACGGCGGGGTGGACGCCTCGCCGCTGCTCACCCCGGACCTGCTGGCGGTGATGCTCGGCATCCGTCCCGAGCAGTACCGCGACTACGCCGCGCTGCGCGGCGACCCGTCGGACAACCTGCCCGGCGTGCGCGGGATCGGTGCCAAGACGGCCGCCCGGCTGCTGGCCGAACTCGGCAGCGCCGCCGCGGTGTTCGAAGACCTGGCCGCGGGCGGAGCCCGGGTCAGGGCAGCGGTGGGCGGTGCGGCGGCCAGCCGGCTGGCCCAGCCGGAGTCCCGGGCGGCCTGGGAGCTGAACTGCCAGGTGATGCGGATGCACCACGACCTGGACCTGGGTCTGGATCTGGGCCGTGGTCCCGGCGTGCTGCCGCTGGACTCGGCCGCCGTGAGCGCTGCTTTCCGGGCCCACCAGCTCACCTGGACCACGCCGGCCGCCCTGCAGTTCCTGGCCTACCAGGAGCCACCGGAACGGCCGGTCGAGCATGCCTGGTCGGCGGAACCGGCCGCCCCCGGCGAGGCAACCTGGACCGGGCAGCCGGCGGGCTCCACCGGCCGGGCCGGCACGGGCCGGACGCCGGCGGAGTACGGGCGGTCCGGCCGCCGGCACGGCAGGCTGGCCAAGCACGCACCGCAGCCGCAGGACGCGGCGGTCCAGCTGTCGCTGTTCGACTGAGCCAGCCGCGTCAGCGCCGGCGCCGGATCACCAACCAGGCCACCACCAGCGCCAGGGCAGCCACCGGAGCAGCCAGCCGCTTGGCTACCGCGGGCCCCGCCGAACTCAGCAGGTCGATCGGCTCCACCTCGGCCGCCGGCCGCCGGGGCGGCGGCCGGTGTGCCACCGGCGCCGCAGCAGACCAAGCCGGCGCGGCACTGTCGATCCGCTGGGCCGGGGGAGCGGCTTCGGACGCGGCGGCAGGCTCCACCGGCTGTTCGCCCGGCACTGGGACCGGCACCGCCACCACCGCCGCACCGCCGGCCGGGTCGGACCCGGCGGTGGCCGCATCGGTTGCCTCCGTGGACTCCCGCAGCCCGGCCTCGCCGGCCTCCACCACGTCGGGATCGGCCAGGCCCGGCGCCGCGAGGCTCGGCCCTGGCTCACCGGGCTCGGCCAGGCTCGGTCCTGGCTCACCGTGCTCGGCCCGGCTCGGGCTGGGCTCGGCAAGGTCAGGCCCGGCCTCGTCCCGTTCCGCCGCATCCGGACCGGACCCGGCCGGCTGCTGATCGGACGTGCCCTGATCGGCGATGCCGAGCTGTTCCGCGCTGGCGGACTCGGCGCCGCGCAGCGTGGCGGCGACCTCCTGCTCGTCACTGTCGAGCGGACGGTCCGCACCGCCGGCCGGCAGGCTCCCGGCAGCAGCGCTGCCAGCAGCCGTGCCGGTATCGGGCTGCGGCTCGGCCAGCGTGCCGGCCAGGCAGTCGGCGAACTGCCCGATCAGCTTGTTGCCGACGTCGACCATCACCCCCCGCCCGAACTGGGCCGGCTTGCCGGTGATGGTCAGGTCGGTCACCACGGTCACCTCGGTGCTGCCGCCCTGGGCGGCGGTCAGCGTCGCGGTGATGGTGGCCTTGGCGGTGCCGTTGCCCCGGGCGTCCTTGCCCTGCGCGTCGATCACCGCCCGGTGGCTGTCGGCATCCCGCTCGACCCAGTGCGCCTTTCCCCGGTAGGTGAGGCCGATCGGCCCCAGTCGCACCTTGACCGAGCCGGTGAACTCGTCTTCGGCCACGGTGTCCAGCGCGGCGCCCGGCATGCAGGGCGCGATCCGCTCGATGTCGAGCAGCACCTCCCAGGCCTGGTCGACGTCGGCCGGCACGGTGAAGTTGTGGGTGAGCTGCATGGCCCGCTCAGATCCCGGCCGCGTGCCGCACGGCCCGCCGGGTCAGCACGGTGGCCAGGTGCTCGCGGTAGTCAGCCTTGGCGGACAGGTCACTGGGCGCCGAGGTGCCCTCGGCGGCCGAGGCGCTGGCCCGCGCGATCGACTCCTCGGTAGCCGGCGCCCCGGCCAGCGCCTGCTCCGAGGCACTGGCCCGCAGCGGAGTGGATCCCATGTTGGTCAGGCCGATCCGGGCCTCGGTGATGGTGCCGTCGGACCGGTGCACCGCGGCCGCCACCGCCACGATCGACCAGGCCTGGGCGACCCGGTTCAGCTTCTCGTAGTGCGTCGACCAGCCCGCCCCCAGCTTCGGCACCCGGATCGCGGTGAGGATCTCGCCCGGCCGCATCGAGGTGGTCAGGTAGTCGGTGAAGAAGTCCCGGGCGGCGATAGACCGTTCCCCGTCCGGGCCCTGCACCCGCAGCTCGGCATCCAGCGCCAGTGCGACCGCGGGCAGGTCACCGGCCGGGTCGGCGTGCGCCAGCGAGCCGCCGAAGGTGCCCCGGTGCCGGACCTGCCGGTCGGCCACCGTCTCGGTGGCCTGGGCGATCAGCGGGGCGTGCTGGCGGATCAACGGGTCGGCCAGGATCGCAGCGTGGGTGGTCATCGCCCCGATCAGCAGGGCGTCGCCGTCGTCGGTGACCCCGGCCAGCTCACCGATGCCGCCGAGGTCGATCACCAGCTCCGGATAGGCCAGTCGCAACCGCAGGATCGGCAGCAGCGACTGGCCGCCGGCCAGCAGCTTGGCGTCCTCGCCCGCTGCTGCGTAGGCCTGCACCGCCTCGGAAACCGAGGTGGGCTTGAGGTAGTCGAACGGCGCCGGGATCACAGCTGGCCTCCCTCGGTAGCGCCGGAACCGTCAGAGCCGGAACCGTCAGAGCCGGAACCGTCAGAGCCGGAACCGTCAGAGCCGGAACCGTCGGACGAGGACGTGCTGCTGCCGCCCCAGGACACCGTGCCGCCCGGATCCCGGCCGGACTTCTCCGCTCCCTGGGAGATGGCGCGCCAGACCCGCTCCGGGGTGCACGGCATCTGCACGTCGTTGATGCCCCACGGCCGCAGCGCGTCCACGATCGCGTTCACCACCGCCGGGGTGGAGGCGATGGTGCCGGCCTCGCCGACGCCCTTGACGCCCAGCGGATTGGTGGTGGACCGGCTGACCGTCCGGTCGGTGGTGAAGGCCGGCAGGTCGGCCGCCGAGGGCAGCAGGTAGTCCACGAACGAGCCGGTGGTCAGGTTTCCCTCGTCGTCGTAGACCGCTTCCTCGTACAGCGCCTGGGCGATGCCCTGGGCCAGGCCGCCGTGCACCTGCCCCTCCACGATCAGCGGGTTGACCACCTCGCCGATGTCGTCGACGCACACGTACTTGCGGATCGTGGAGAACCCGGTCTCGGTGTCGACCTCGACCGCGCACAGGTGGGTGCCGTGCGGGAAGGAGAAGTTCTCCGGGTCGAAGGCGGCGGTGGCGTCCAGGTCGGGCTCCATGCCCTCGGGCAGGTCGTGCGCCGAGAACACCGCGAAGGCGAGCTCCGCCAGGCTCTTGCTGCTGCCGGGGGAGCCCTTGACCGTGAAGGTGCCGCCGGCGAACTCCAGGTCGTCCTCGTTGGCCTCCAGCAGGTGCGCGGCCAGCCGGCGGGCCTTGGCGATCACCTTCTGGGCCGCGTGCACCACCGCGATGCCGCCCACCACCAGCGACCGCGAGCCGTAGCTGTCCAGCCCGCGCGCCGAGGACTGGGTGTCGCCGTGCAGCACCTCGACGTCTTCGAACGGCACGCCCAGCTGGTCGGCGACGATCTGGCTCCAGGCGGTCTCATGGCCCTGGCCGTGCGGGCTGGTCCCGGTGATCACCTCCACCTTGCCCGATGCCAGCATCCGGATGGTGGCGCTCTCCCAGCCGCCCGCGGCGTAGGACAGCGCTCCGAGCACCCGGGACGGCGCCAGGCCGCACATCTCGGTGAAGGTGGAGATGCCCAGTCCCAGCTGCACCGGGTCTTTCCGGGATCGCCGCTCGGCCTGCTCGGCCGCCAACTCGTCCCAGCCGAACAGCTCCAGTGCCCGGTCGGTAGCGGCCTCGTAGTTGCCGCTGTCGTAGGTCAGCCCCGCCACCGTGGTGAACGGGAACTCCTCGTGGGTGATCCAGTTCTTGCGGCGCAGCTCCATCCGGTCCATGCCGAGCTCGACCGCCAGCTCGTCCATGATCCGCTCGATGGCGAAGGTCGCCTCCGGACGGCCGGCGCCCCGGTAGGCGTCGGTCGGGGTCTTGTTGGTGAACACTCCCTCGCAGACGAAGCGGTAGGCGTCGAACTTGTAGATGGCGTTGAACATGAACGCGCCGAGGATCGGCACGCCGGGCGAGACCAGCCGCAGGTAGGCACCCATGTCGGCGTAGAGGTGCACGTCCAGGCCGGTCACCGTGCCGTCCCGGCGGGCGGTGATGGTGATGTCCTGGATCTGGTCACGGCCGTGGTGGGCGCTCATCAGCGACTCCGACCGGGACTCGGTGTACTTGGCCGGCTTGCCCAGCCGGCGGGCCACCAACGCGGTGATCACCTCCTCCGGGGTCACCTGCAGCTTGCCGCCGAAGCCGCCACCGACGTCCGGGGCGATCACCCGCACCTGGTGCTCGGGCACGTCCAGGGTGAGGGCCAGCATGGTGCGCAGGATGTGCGGGATCTGGGTCGCCGACCACATCACGAAGCCGCCGCCCTGCGGCTGCACCACGGTCGAGCGGGGCTCCATGAACGCCGGGATCAGCCGCTGCTGCACGAACCGGCGCCGGACGGTCACCTCGGCCTGGCCGAGCACCTCCTCGATCGGGGCGCCGGTGCCGGCCGAGCCCGACTCGAAGACCCAGGTGAAGGACCGGTTGGACTCCAGGTGGGCATGCACCTGGTCGGCGCCCTCGGCGAGCGCGGCCTCCATGTCCAGCACCACCGGCAGCGGCTCGTAGTCGATCTCGATGGCCTCCAGGGCGTCCTGCGCAGCGGCCTTGTCCCGGGCCACCACCACCGCGACCGCCTCGCCGACGTGGTTGACCTCGTCGACGGCCAGGCTCGGGTGGCCCGGGTTGACCATCTCCGGGGTGACCGGCCAGGCACACGGGATGCTGCCCTGGGTGTCGGCGAAGTCCCGGCCGGAGAAGGCGGCCAGCACCCCGGGCCGGGACAGCGCGGGCGTGACGTCCAGCGCGGTGATCCGGGCGTGCGCCATCGGGCTGCGCAGGATCGCCAGGTGCACCATGCCGGGCAGCGTCAGATTGTCCGTCCAGGTGGTCTGGCCGGTGAGCAGGTGCTGGTCCTCCTTGCGCTTGCGGGGCTGGCCGATCTCGGCCGCCGGGCCGCCGCCGGCCACGTCGGGACGCTCGTCGATGGTGGTCATGCCGACACCTCCGCATTCGGAACAGACGCGCCCGGAACAGACCCAGTCGGGTCGGACGCGACTGGATCGCCCGCGCCAGATCCACCGGCGCCGGCTCGCATCGCCTGCCCGGCGGCCTGGATGGCCGCCACGATGTTCTGGTAACCGGTACACCGGCACAGGTTGCCCTCGATGCCTTCCCGGACCTCCTGCTCGGACGGGTCCGGGTTCTCCCGCAGCAGGTCGCAGGCGGCCAGCATCATTCCCGGCGTGCAGAACCCGCACTGCAGGGCGTGCGAGTCGTGGAAGGCCTGCTGCACTGGGTGCAACGAGCCGTCCGGGCCGCTCAGGCCCTCGACGGTGGTGACGCTGGCACCGTCGGCCTGCACCGCCAGCACCGAGCAGCTCTTGACGCCCACCCCGTCCAGCAGCACCGTGCAGGCGCCGCAGTTGCTGGTGTCGCACCCGACCACGGTGCCGACCTTGCCCAGCCGGTCGCGCAGGTAGTGCACCAGGAGCATCCGCGGCTCCACCTCGTCGGTGTAGGCCGTTCCGTCGACTGTCACGTTGACCCGGGTCATCAGACCTCCAGCTCGACTTGGGTGTGACGTCAGACAATCCCTTCCCAGCGAAAACCGCAACCCACGAAATCGGGCGATGTCTCAGCCGGCGAACTCCGCCGCCGGCTCCCCGGCAGCGGCGGCGTGGATCGGGCCGGCGACGCTGCGCAACGGCTGCCCGGAGCCGCCCCAGCGGGCCGCGATGATCTCCGCGGCCACCGAGACGGCGGTCTCCTCCGGGGTGCGGGCGCCGATGTCCAGCCCGATCGGCGCCCGCAGCCGGGCCAGCTCCGCCTCGGTCAGGCCCAGCTCGCGCAACCGCTGCAGGCGGTCGTCGTGGGTACGCCGCGAGCCCATCGCGCCGATGTAGGCCAGCGGCATCCGCAACGCCAGCTCCAGCAGCGGCACGTCGAACTTCGGGTCATGGGTGAGCAGGCAGATCACCGTCCGCTCGTCGGTCTCGGTGCCGGCCAGGTAGCGGTGCGGCCAGTCGACGATCACCTCGTCGGCGTCCGGGAACCGCTGCCGGGTGGCAAAGACCGGCCGGGCGTCGCAGACGGTCACCCGGTAGCCCAGGAACGAGCCGATCCGGGCCACCGCGGAGGCGAAGTCGATGGCGCCGAAGACGATCATCCGGGGCCGCGGGGCGTAGCTGGCGACGAAGACCGCGATGTCGTCCACCCGGCGCTCGCCGTCGTGGCCGTAGTGCAGCACCCCGGTCCGGCCCTGGGCCAGCAGCCCGCGGGCGTCGTCGCGCAGCGCGTCCACCAGCCGCTGCGAACCGTCGGTGAGCAGGCTGCCGGCGACGGCGTCCTTCGAAGCGGCGGCGGGCCTGACCACCAGCCGGCGGCCCAGCAGGTCCGGCGGCGCCTCCACCACGGTGGCCACCGCCACCGGCCGGCCGGCCCGGATGTCGGCGACCACCTCGCCGAACTCGGGAAAGGTGTCCCGCGAGATCCGCTCGCAGAAGATGTCGAGAATGCCGCCGCAGGTCAGCCCCACCGCGAAGGCGTCGTCGTCGGAGACGCCGTAGCGCTGCAGCACCGGCGCCCGGCCGTCGCGGACCTCGGTGGCCAGCTGGTAGACCGCCCCCTCCACGCAGCCGCCGGACACGCTGCCGGCAGCGCTGCCGTCCGGGCCGACCAGCATCGCCGCCCCCGGCTGGCGCGGCGCCGAGCTCCAGGTCGCCACCACGGTGGCCAGCCCCACTTCCGCACCCTGGTCCCACCAGTGCCGCAGCTCGTCCAGCACGTCACGCATCGGCGATCACCTCCACCAGTTCGGTCAGCGCCGCGAAGCTGTGCCCGGCCACCAGCGAGTCGATGTACGGCAGTGCCGCCACCATGCCGCCGGTGACCGGGGCGAAGCCGTCCTTGCCCTTGTGCGGATTGACCCAGACCACCGCGTGCGCCAGCCGGGACAGCCGGGCCAGCTGGCTGCCCAGCTCCGCCGGGTCGCCGCGCTCCCAGCCGTCCGAGCACACCACCAGCACCGCGCCGCGGGCCACCCCGCGCTGCCCCCAGCGGTCGGAGAACGCCTTCAGGGTGTCGCCGAGCCGGGTGCCGCCCCGCCAGTCCGGCACCGCGCGGCCGGCGGCGGCCAGCGCCCGGTCCGGATCGCGCAGCCGCAGCTCCCGGGTCACCCGGGTCAGCCGGGTGCCGAGCGTGAACACCTCGGTGTTCAGCGGCGCGCTGCGCACGGCGGCGTGGCCGAAGCGCAGCAACCAGTCGGCGTACGGCGCCATCGACCCGCTGACGTCGATCAGCAGCACCAGCCGGCGCGGCTTGTGCCGGCGGCGGCGCCGGACCAGCTCCGCGGGCTCGCCGCCCCGGCTCAGCATCCGGCGCACGGTGCGCTCCAGGTCCACCCGGCCGCGCGGCGCGCGGGTGTAGCGCAGCGACCGCCGGCCGGCGGCCCGCGGCGCCAGCAGCGCGAACAGCCGCTGCAACTGGGCCCGCTCGGTGGCGCTGAGCGTCGTGACGTCCTTGTGCCGCAGGATCTCGTGCTGGCTGGCGTGCACCGCGAAGCGGGGACTGTCGTCGGTGTCCTCGCCGTCCCCGGCAGCGTCCGGCTCGAACGCCGCCGGCCGGAGCAGCGGAGGCGGCTCGGACGCGGACCGGCCGCGGGCCGGCCGGCGGCCGCCGAAGTACAGCGCGAACGCCGCGTCGTAGCGGTCCAGGTCCTCGGGGTCGGCGCACAGCGTCAGCCGGCCGGCCCAGTACACCTGGTTCGGATCCAGCACGTCCAGGTGGCCGAGCGCGCCCAGCAGGGCCTGCACCCGGTCCGGCCCGGCCGGCACCCCGGCATGCCGCAGGGTCCGGGCGAAGCCCAGCACCACGTCGACCACGTCCCGCGGTGGGCCGGCGGTTGTTCGGCCAGTGGTCATCCGGCCAGCTCTGCCAGCACCGTGTCGCGAATGCGCACCGCGTCCTCCTGGTACTTCAGCACCGCGCCCAGGGTGGCCGCCGCCCGGTCGGCGTCCAGGCCGTCCGCGCCGAGCAGGTGCAGCGCCTGCGCCCAGTCGATCGACTCGGCCACGCCGGGCGGCTTGAGCAGGTCGGCCGCGCGCATCCGGCGGACCGCCGCGGCCACCTCGCGCGCCAGCCGCTCGCTCACCTCCGGCAGCCGGCGGCGCAGGATCGCCACCTCCCGCTCGTAGGACGGGTGCGCCACCCAGTGGTAGAGGCAGCGCCGCTTCAGCGCGTCGTGCACCTCCCGGGTGCGGTTGGAGGTGAGCACCACCAGCGGCGGCGCCGCGGCCCGGATGGTGCCCAGCTCCGGGATGGTCACCGCGTTGTCGGCCAGCACCTCCAGCAGGAACGCCTCGAACTCGTCGTCCGCGCGGTCGATCTCGTCGATCAGCAGCACCGACGGGGTGTGCTCCAGGGCGCGCAGGATCGGCCGGGCGATCAGGAACCGCCGGTCATACAGCGAGCGCTCCAGCTCGGCGGCGTCGGTGGCGCCGGAGTCCGGATCGGCCCGCACGGCGGTCTCGGCGGCCCGCAGGTGCAGCACCTGGCGCGGGAAGTCCCAGTCGTAGAGGGCCTGGGCGGCGTCGATCCCCTCGTAGCACTGCAGCCGGACCAGCTCGGCGCCGAGCACCTCGGCCAGCGCCTGCGCCAGGCTGGTCTTGCCGACGCCCGCGTCACCTTCCAGGAACAGCGGCCGGTGCATGCGCAGCGCCAGGAACGCCGCGGTGCTCAGTCCCTCGTCGGGGAGGTACCCGGTCGCCTCCAGGGCACGGCCGATGTCGGTGGGGCCCAGTGCCGCCGGGTCGGAGGTGTCCGCGAGTGCCATCGCCCCAGCATGGCCCCAACTCCCCGGACGCGCCACGTCCGCCCCCGGGTGCTGCCCGGGCCGGCGCGGCTGCCGCTACGGTAGGCGGATGGAGCCGGTGTATGCCTCGGTGATCGGCCTGAGCCGCGTCCTGTTCGCGCTGCAGGGGCTGCGCTGCACGATCACCGGCGCCGAGAACGTGCCGGCCACCGGCGGCGCGGTGATGGCCGTCAACCACACCGGGTACCTGGACTTCGCCTTCGCCGGCATGGCCGCCCGCCCGGCCGGCCGGCTGGTGCGGTTCATGGCCAAGGAACAGGTGTTCCGGCACCCGGTCAGCGGGCCGCTGATGCGCGGCATGCACCACATCCCGGTCGACCGGGACGCCGGCGCCGCCTCTTACCGGGCCGCCGTCGCGGCGCTGAAGTCCGGCGAGATCGTCGGGGTGTTCCCCGAGGCCACCATCTCGCGCTCCTTCGAGCTCAAGGAGTTCAAGAGCGGCGCGGTCCGGATGGCGGCCGCGGGCGGGGTGCCGCTGCTGCCGACGGTGATCTGGGGATCGCAGCGGATCTGGACCAAAGGTCTGCCCCGCCGGCTCGGCCGGACCCGCACCCCGATCCTGATCGGCGTGGGCGCCCCGATCCCGGTCAGCCGCAAGGACGAGCCCGAGCTGGTGCTGCGCTCGCTGCGCAAGGCGATGACCGAGCTGCTGCACGCCGCGCAGGACGCCTACCCGCCGCTGACCGGTGATGACCTGCGGTTCCTGCCGGCCCGGCTGGGCGGCACCGCCCCGACGCCGGAGCAGGCCGAGCAGCTGGAACTCGCCGACGCAACCGATCAGGCCGGCTCGGCCGATGACACTGCCGGCTCGGCCGATCAGGCCACCGGCCAGGACCCTGGCCCTCCTCAGTAGTCCGGCCCAGACCACCGGCTGGCTCTCGCGCCATGTCGTATCCGATTCGAACGCCAGGGCGTGCAGATCGGATACCCGATCGGCCCGAATACGACATCGACGTGAATACCGGCCGCCTGGGCGGCCGGCCGGAGCACGGCATCACTCAGGAAAGCCGTCTGCAGCCACCCCGAACTAAACTGGCCGGGATGACCAGTCAGCAGGACCTGGAGCGGGCAGTCCCGCGTGAGCTGACCCAGGTCCCGTCCCGGCCGCTGCCCGGGCCGGCACGTCGGCGGTTCCCGACCAGGCTGGCGGTCCGGGCGCTCACCCTGCTCGCCCTGGTGCTCACCCCGGCCGCAGCCGGCCTCACCGCGGTCGCCTGGGCTCCGCCGGCGCACGTCCGCGACGTCGGACTGGACGGCCTGAGCGCCCAGGTGAAGCTGCGGATCGGCAGCAACACGGTGCAGGTGGACTCCGGGCTGCTCGGCGGGCTGCGCCGGCCAGGCCCGGTGGTGCTGGGCAAGCACGTCGGCCTCGACGTCCGTCCCACCGACCTGGACCTGACGCTGTTCAGCTCCACCGGCACCCTGGACCGTTCCACCATCGACGTGGTCGGCCACCTGTTCTCCGACTCCCAGGCCCGCCGGGACGAGCTGAACAAGCTGACCGCCGCGGTGCTGCGCTACTACGGCACCGTCGGCTTCGGCACCGCCTACCTGGTGGCGATGGCAGAGATCCTCGGCTACGCCTACCTCAAGTACCGCCGCCGGGCGCTGGACCGGCTCTCGCCGCGGCAGCGGGTGGCGGTGCTCGCCGACCGGGGCCCGGAGCGCCGGGCCGCGCGGCTGGTGGCGGTCGCCGCGATGCTGGCGGTGCTGGTGCCGGCCGGCTACCTCTGCTCGCCGCTGTCGGACCGCCACCAGCCGATCGAGCCGGACCCGACGCTGGCGAACACCTTCCTGTCCGGCTGGCAGATCACCGGGCCGTTCGAGTACCTGATCTCGCAGGCCGTCACCACCGTCGACTCGCTCGGCAAGAGCGAGCAGGCCTTCTACGACCGGGTCTCGGCCAACCGGGACGCCGCGTTCGAAGCCCGGTTCGGGGTGCCCACGCTGCCGCCCAGCCCGGACCTGCTCCGGATCGCCGTGCTGGACGACCTGCAGGGCACGTCCGGCATGGCCCGGGTGGTCGGCGAGAGCGCCCAGCACGTCTCGGCCGACGCCATCCTCAACCTCGGCGACCTGACCGCCACCGGCACCGAGCAGGAGTCCTACCTGTCCTACCTCAAGAGCTACACCGTCGACGTGCTCGCCCACTACGCCGGCGACATCCCGGTCTACAGCTCGCTGGGCCGGCATGACACCCCGGCGGTGGCGGCCTACGCCAAGAAGGTGCACGTCTCGATCGCCAACGGCACGCCGCAGAAGATCGACGGGGTCAAGTTCCTCGGCGCGAACAGCCCGTACGTGGTGAGGTTCGGCTCGGCCGCCGAGCTGATCGACCCGGCGGTCACCACCGAGACGGTGGCCGCGGGGCTGCGCCAGGCCGCCTGCGCCGAGCAGCCGCTGGCGGTCTACGCCCACGACAAGGAACTGCTGGACGAGGTGACCGGCTCCGGCTGCGTGCCGATCGTGATCGGCGGCCACGACTACACCGGACGCCCCAGCGCCGACCTCGACACCCCGAACGGCGTGGTCCGCCGGATCATCCTGGGCAGCACCGGCGGCCACGGCGAGGGCGACGGCTTCGGCGGGCTGTCCACCCCGCGCAACAACGCGCCGTTCGTGCTGCTGACCGTCGACCGGCGCGACGGCGCGGTCACCGCCGACACCGTCACCGTCCATCCGGACGCCTCGGTCACCGTGGCCACGGTCAACCTGGCGCCGCTGACCGCCGAGCAGCTGTCCCGGCTGCGGTGACCGGCGGTCCGGCCGATGAGGAACACTGGAACCGATCCGGGTGGTAGCCGCGCGCCGGCAGGAAGGGAAGAACATGACCGCAGGACGGACGAGCCCCGCCGCACCGGCCGGTCCGCCTCCCACCCGGCTGCGCAACACCCGCCAGGCCGAGGCGGTCGAGTCGATCCTGCGCGAGTCCGACGGCTTCCGCACCGCGCAGGACCTGTTCGCCGAGCTCCGCCGGCGGGGGGAGCGGATCGGGCTGACCACGGTCTACCGGCACCTGGCCCTGCTGGCCGAGCAGGGCAGCGCGGACGTGGTGCACACCGCCGACGGCGAGTCCCAGTACCGGCTGTGCGGGGTGCCGGCGGGTGAGCCGGCCGGCGAGCACCATCACCACCTGGTCTGCCGGGAGTGCGGCCGCAGCGTCGAGGTGAGCGGTCCGGAGGTGGAGGCCTGGGCCGAGCGGGTGGCCGCCGCCGCCGGCTACACCCAGGTCAGCCACACCCTGGAGGTGTTCGGGCTCTGCCCGCAGCACTCCGCTCCTCCCGGCGGCTGACGGCACAACCCCGCCGGACGGCCGGCTGAAGCTGAGGACCGGCCAGCTATGGACTGGCCGGCTATGGGCCGGCTAAGGCTGAGGACTGGCCGGTTGAGGGCGGGCCGGCTTGGCGGGCTTGGCCGGCTTGGTCCGCTTGACGGCGAGCACCTCGCGGGCCGCGGCCAGGTCGATCGGCGCGCGGGGCGCGTCGCCCAGCCGGAACAGCCGGATCGGCCGGCCGCTGACCCGCGAGACAACCGCGGCGATGGAACCCGCCGGGGTGCCGCTGTCCAGGCTGCTGCCGGTGACGTGGATGCCCAGTTGCTGGTCGGACTCCCGGGCCAGTCCCTTGGTGGTGGTGGCCTGGCGCGCCTCCCGGGCGGCATCCATCGCCAGCTGGTGCGGAAAGCCGTACCTGCCACCGCCGGCCACCGAGGACACCAGCGCGACCGGCGCCCCCACCCGTTCCATCAGCTCCAGGTTGATCCCGTGCTTGGAGGCGTGGTGGGAGATCTTGAACAGGTCGGCCGCCAGGTAGTCCTTGCCCAGCGCGGTGCGCAGCTCCTTGGCGAGCGCGGCGTTCTGGGACTGCTGCAGCGCCGGGAAGTCCACCGTGGTCTGCGCCCAGGAGGTGAACTGGGCGTCCGCGCCGAGCAGCAGCCGGTGGCCGGGCTGCGGGGCCAGCCGCCGGTTCGTGCGGTTGCCGGCGGCGGGCTCGGCGTACAGCTGGGTCGCCGGGTAGTCGACCATCAGGGTGATGGAGGAGTCGTTGATCCCGACGCCGTAGGTGTCGAACCGGTTGCGCAGGCCGATGCCGGGGCCCAGGGCGGTGAAACGCACCCAGTCCAGGGTCAGCCGGGTGCCGGAGGTCGGTTGCAGCCGGCGGATCCACGGGCTGCTCTCCAGCGCCACCATCAGGTTGTGGAAGGACGGCGTGGGAAAGAAGAAGCCCGGTTCCCAGAACTGGTCGATGCAGCCGGACGGCCCGTTGTAGCGGTTCAGCAGGTCGCTCATGCCGCCGATGTGGTCGAAGTGCGGGTGGGTGGCGACCAGCAGCCGGATCTGTCCGGCGGTGCCCGGCGGCTCGATCAGGCCGGCGGCGTGCAGGGCGTCCAGCAGCGCGGGCAGCTTGCCCGGGACGGCCACGTCGACCACCACCAGCCGGCGCACGGAGTCGTTCGAGTCCGGCGGCAGCACCAGCAACTGGGCGTCGCCGTCGCCGACGTTGAGCAGGAAGTACAGCAGGGCGTCCGGCTCGTCGGCGATGGCCGCCAGCAGCGAGCCCGGTGCCGGGCCGGCCGGGGCGAGGCTGGCGTCGGGCACCGGGCCGACGACCTCGACGGCCGTCACCGCAGCCCCCGCGGCGGGGCGGCGACCTTGAGCGGCCGCAACGGCCGGGCGGCCCGTGCCTGCAGCGTCTCGGCCTGCCGGGCCCGGATCCGCTTGTCCACCTTCTGGGCGGCGGGCACCGCGCCGAGTCCGGCGTGGTAGGCGAGTTTCGCCGCCTCCCGGGCGTCGGCGGAGACGTCGTACACCGCGCCGGCGAAGAGCTCGCGCAGGTCGGCCAGCTCCGGCTCGGTGCCCGGCTCCCGGTCGGTGTCCGGCCAGCCCGCCCCGGCGTCCTGCACGGCGAAGGTGTCCCCGCACCGGGGCCGGCGCCGGAGCCGGTTCGGCAGGTACAGCTGGGCGTGCAGCAGTTCCAGGTCGATCGCGGCGGCGGCGCTGTCCTGCTCGCTGTCGCCCAGCCAGACCAGCCGGCCGAACTGGTCGACGTCCGGCCAGGGCCAGCGGCGCAGCAGGGCCAGCCGGCCGACCAGCTCCTCCAGCACCACGTAGCCGTAGCCGGGCAGCTGCTCGGCCGGTACCGGCAGGTCCTCCGGCTCCCACGCGACCGCACTTCCCGGCGGTACCGCGGTCATGGCCGCCTCTCCTTCACCACGACGGTTCGGCGCGGTCAGTCCGTCAGCGCTTGGAAGCGCTGCTTGGTCGGCAGGTCGTACAGCGGCGCGCCGAAGAAGATGTGCAAGTTGGCCATGGTGAGGACGTAGCCGAGCCAGAGCAGGGCGGCGGCCGGATCACGGCCCACCTTGGCGAGCGTGGTGGGCACCTTGTCGGAGAGCGTGCGCGCCTCGTCGATCCAGGACTGGTCGGCGAACGCGGCGAGCTTGGCGGCGACCTCCAGGCAGGCGGCCTGCTCGGACGGGGACGGCAGCCTGGCCGTGCTGGGCCAGCGCGGGTCGGTGGCGATGTGGGTCAGCGCACCGTTCAGGCCGGCGCTGGCCAGCAGGGCGTCGCGTTGCGGCCCGACCGGCAGCGCCAGGCCCAGCCGGACCGTGTCGAACTGCCGGATCAGGCCGGAGCGCCGGTTGGTGGTGCCCACCTGGTACAGGATTCCCTTCTCCCGCAGCAGGGTCAGCAGCTCACCCAGCAACGGCACCCGCATCAGCGCCGGCGCCGCCGCCCAGCCCTCGCGGGCCGAGGCGTTGACCACCAGCAGGTTGTCCGGCGCGACGCCGGCCACCGCGGCGAGCTCGGCGTTTCCCTTCATCCGGCTGACGAACCGCTGGGCCCACTGCTCGCCCATGTTGTCGTACACGCCACCGTCCACCAGCCACAGCGTCGAGCGGTCGGGGGTGCTGAACCCCAGCTTCGCCGCCGACAGCGAGCGGGGCGGGAAGCCGCCCGGAAAGCAGGCCGAGGCCTGCACCGCCGTCGACAGCTCGAGGTTGCCCGCGCCGGTCGAGGTGCCGAACTCGTAGCTGTAGGCGAACGCCCGGGACAGGTAGGCGTGCACCTTGGACTGCACCTCGGTGGCGCACAGCACGTGCGTCACCGACTCCGACAGCTCGGCCAGCCGGATCGCGTTGCCGTCCGGTCCGGTGAACAGCAACCGCCGGAAGATCCGGTCCGCGACCACGCTGCGGGCCTCCAGCAGTCCCAGCGCCAGTACCAGCCCGAGCAGGCACAGCACCAGCCGCAGCCAGCCGGCGACCGGCAGGAACCAGGCGCCGATCGCCACCAGCACACCCAGGCCGATGCCGGCCAGCAACGCCACCGCCTGCGGTGCCCACTGCACGGTGCCCTGGACGGCGCACCGCTTCACCAGCGGCGCCACCGCCGCCTCGAACTGCGGGCCCGACACGGTGGAGTAGTCCAGGTGGGCGCCGACGTAGCCGTTGGTCAGCGAACCGCCGGACACCGAGGCGATCGAGGTCACCTCGGTGTTCAGCCCGGCGTCGGCCAGGTACTGCAGGGCTCCCAATCCGAACAGGCTGGCGCGGTGCCCGCCGCCTGAGATCGCGACCGACCAACTGGGCATCGTGGGCTCTCCTCGCCGACGCGCTGCACTGCTGTTTGTGCGGGGACCGGTCGGAGCCCGCCATCTCCCGCGGAGCAGGACGACTCGGTTCGCGCGTGCCGGAATGCTAGTCCCGGTCGGGGGAGTGGCGCCGGAGGTCCGCGCCCGGTGTGCCGCGCCGGGCCCGGGATTGGCCGGCTCGCTGCCGGGGGCTCAGCCGGCGGTCGCGGTCGCGGTGACCGTTCAGCCGGCGGTCGCGGTGACGGCGACCGTCGCGGCGCCGCCGGTCGCCGCCTGCATCTCGGCGATCACCTTCTTCACCACCGGCGCGACCGGTGTCAGCTCGCTGGCCGCCTTGATGCGCTGCCTGGCGTGCCGGCGGGCGGCCCGTTCGGGTGCCACCACCTCCAGCAGCCGGGCGGGCCCGGCCAGCGCCAACAGCACCGCGGTGCGCGGCTCCAGGTAACCGTCCCCGGCGGCGGCCAGCCGCACCCGCCGCACCGGCTCGTCGCGGGCGTCCGGCCGCAGCACCGGATGCCGGGTCACCGACCAGAGCAGCATCCGGTCCCGGCGCCGGCCCAGCACGCCCCGCTCGACCAGACCGTCGACCAGGTGGGACCAGGCCCCGCCGAGCGCCCGGTCCAGCCGGCGGAGCTGGCCGGGTGCCCGGCGCAGGGTGTGCTGGGCGAGCAGGGCGTGCACTCGGGCCAGCAGCGGATCGTCCGGAGCCGGGCCGGTGGCCACGAACCGGCCGCCGGCCAGCTCCACCGCCCCGGCCAGCGCGAGCTCGCCGACCAGCGCCCCGGACAGGCACACCACCAGGTACTGCCGGCTGGCCAGCGGAGTTCCGCGGGCTGGGTCCAGGCCCAGCAGCAGCAGTTCCTCGGCGATCAGCATGCCTGCGAGTATGCGGGTTGCGGCCGTCCGGTCACACCGATGCCGGGCGCAGCGCCGGCGGTGGCCGCTCGACGGTGGCGTCCACGCCGTGCAGCAGCAGGCTCTGGCCGGCCGGTTCGAGCTCGCCCGGGTCGGGGTGCCCGATCGGTTGCGTGCCGGCCGGCTCGGCGAGGCACCCCCGGGTCCGGGCCAGCCGCCGGACCGCGCGAGCCTCGGCGGCGTGGTCGTCGCACAGCCGGGCGGCGGCCAGTGCGCCGGCGTGCACCGCGAGGGCGTCGCCGACCTGTCCGGTGTCGTCGAGATAGTCCGCCAGCAGGTCGGCGAGCCGCAGCGCCTGCCGTGGCCAGCCCTGCTGGCCGGCCTGCCCGGCAAGTGCCACCAGGGTGGGCTGTTCGGCGTCCAGCCAGTCGCGGGCTGCCGTCGCGTCGGCCAGCCGGACGGCCGGCGGGTGCCCGGCCGCCGGCTCCGGACGCCGGTGCACGGGTGCCGGGTACAGCAGGTCCATCGCCTGAGCGGCGGCGTCGAGGTAGTACTCCAGCAGCCGGTCACCGGCCAGCCGCCGCTCCGGCGCGGAGTCCTGGGCCACCGCCAGCTCGCCGGCGAAGGCCAGCAGCAACCGGTGCAGCTGGTAGCGGTCCGGACCGCTCTGCCGCACCAGGTGCGCGCGGGCCAGCACGTCCAGCAGGTGACGCGCCTCGGCGACGCCGGCCGTGCCGAGCAGCGCGGCCAGGCCGGCGGGCCGCACGCTGCCGCCCGGGTACAGGCCCAGCAGCCGGAACGCCCGGGCCGCGTCGGGGGCCAGCCGGGAGTAGGACCAGGACAGCACCGCGCGCAGCGACGTCCGGGCGTCCTCGTCGGCCTCCAGCAGGTCCAGCGGTGCCTGCCGGCCGGCGAACTCCCGGACCAGGTCGGCCAGCGGGGTGCCCGGCCGGTGGCCGGTCCGCTCGGCCGCGATCCGCAGGGCCAGCGGCAACCCGGCGCAGTGCTCGGCCAATGCCAGCGCGGCGTCCGGCTCGGCATCGACCTGCGGGCCGCCGAGCGCGCGGAGCAGCCGGACCGCGTCCGGCGGCGGCAGCACGTCCAGCTCCAGCCGGTGCCCGCCGTGCCGGGCGACCAGGCCGGTGAGGCTGTCCCGGCTGGTCACCAGCACCGCGCAGGACGGCGTGCCGGGAAGCAGGTTGCGCACCTGCTCGACATCGCGGGCATTGTCCAGCAGCACCAGCACCTTCCGGCCCGACAGCAGCGACCGGTACAGCGCCGCCCGCTCGGCGAGATCGCGCGGGATCTCGGTGCCCGCCACCCCGAGCGCGCGCAGGAAACCGGCCAGCGCCTGGCCCGGCTGCACCGGCGGCTCGGGGTCGCTGCCGCGCAGGTCGAGGTAGAGCTGGCCGTCCGGGAAGTCGCCGCTGCCGGCGTGCGCCCAGTGCACCGCCAGCGCCGTCTTGCCCACCCCGGCCGTTCCGGTGACTGCCACGATCGGGCCGGGGCGGCCACCCTGGTCCCGCCGGCCGGTGGCGAACAGCCGGCTGAGCTCGGCGAGCTCGCCGGCCCGGCCGAGGAAGTTGTCGACCGCCGGCGGCAGCTGGTGCGGGATGCCGGTCCGGATGGCTCGTTCGGCACCGGCGCCGCGGTGTGCTGCGTCGCGGTTGGCGGTCACCCGGTACCAGGCCTCGGCCCACTCGTGCTGCTCGGCCGAACTGGCGCCCAGGGCGATCACCATCCGGTCCAGCACCTCGGCCGGGGCCAGCCGGCGGCCGGTCAGGTAGGCGTGGATGGTCGAGCGCGGCTCACCCATCCGGCCGGCCAGCTCCTCCAGGCTCACCCGGGCCGAGCGGGTGCCGCGGGCGGCCCGGGAGCGGAGCAGGCCGAGTTCGCGGGCCAGGTCGTCGAGGGTGGTGATCCGTGCCGGATCCGGACCGGATGCCGATCCCTGACCGTCCACGCTGCCTGCCTCCCCGACCGGTCGACGAGCCCGGCATCCGCGCCGGCAGTCACCGCTTTGGGACCATATAGCCACAACGTCGAGGACGGAACACCCTTTCTAAATATGTGGAAACCGGTTGAATATGTGAAGAGAAGTGCCGGGATTGTCAGCAAAGGCCGTCGCCCTCGGGTCAAGCTGGCGCGGGTCAGTCAGCCGCGCGGGGCGGGCAACCGTCGATCAGACAGCCGCGGGCTCGGGTACCGGAGTGGGCAGCGGCGCCGGCGCCGCGGCGGGCGATCCGGTCGGCCGGACGACGTCGCTGCTGGCCAGGAACTCCTGCATGGTGCGCTCCCGGCCGTAATGCCGGCGCATCCACAGGTAGGCGACGAAGGCGGCCGGGCCGAACAGCGTCTGCGCCGGGATCGCCACGTCGGTGCGGGCGGTGATGAAGCTGTCCAGCACCAACGGCGCCACGCTCACCGCCACCGCGCCGAACACCACGATCAGGGCCATCGCGATCCGGGCGGCCGTCCGGCCGTAGGCCTTGAACGCCGCGATCAGGAACAGCGAGTAGACCAGCAGGTCGCCGACCCCGATGGTGGCGTTGTACAGGCCGACCCGCATGCCGAACGACGGGTCCAGCGGCCAGCCCAGGAATTCCTCGGCGAGGTGGCTGTTCACCGGCAGCACGGTGGTGAACGCCAGGTCGTAACAGGCCAGGATCAGCGCGAACCAGGCCACGTGCTTGAACTTCATGCCGCCCTGGACGTACAGGTTGGAGATCGCGACCGCGGCCAGCAGCACCATCAGGTCGCCTTCCAGCCAGCACAGCTGCCAGCCCCACACGGTGCCGAGCATGGTCCGGTTCAGCCAGATGCTGCCGCCGATCAGGGTGCCGACGACGATCCACAGCATGGCCGGGCTGAGCAGCGGCCGCAGCCCGATGGACAGCGCCGAGGCGAAGGTGATGCTGAGGAACGTGGTCAGCGCCCAGTGCGGCAGCAGCCCGTACAGGAACGGCAGGAACACGATGAAGGTGAACAGCACCCTGATGTCGCGGCTGTTGAAGGTGCCGATCGCCGGTCGCTCCAACCGCACCCGGCGCAGGTAGGCCAACGCCGTGCCGCTGGTCAGCACCGAGGCCGGGGCGGCGACGGAGAACTCCAGGACGCTCAGCTGGAAGGGGGTCATGTCATTCTCCGATGAGGGCGGGGGCGGCGACGAACGTCGTCTCGTGCAGGTCGCTGCGCAGCTGGCGCAGCGAGCTGGCCTCGGCGTCGGGCACCAGGGCCAGGTCGAGGTCCAGGCCGTGCCGGGCGAAGTGGTCCGCAGCCTCGGCCTCGCCGAGGCCCGCCACGGCCGACTTCGGCAGGCTCAGCCGGACCCGGCCGTCGACGGCCTCGGCGCGGAAGCGCGCCGGCCACGGCTGGCTGGGCAGCGCCTCGACCGCCTCCACCAGGTCGCGGGGCGTCACCACGTAGGTCGGGCTGAGCCGCAGGATGTGGTCGGCCTTGCCGAGCACCAGGCTGGTCGCGGGGATGCCGGCCATCTCGCAGTCCGGCGTCCCCTCCGGCAGGCACCGGACGACGTCGCGGGTGTCGTAGCGGAAGATCGGCATGCACTCCCGGTACGGGTAGTAGGGAGTGATCACCACGGTGGCCAGCGCGCCGGGCGCGGCAGGCTCGCCGGTCTCCAGGTCCAGCAGCTCGACCAGGCCCATGTTGACGTCGTGGTGCAGGTGCCGGGCACTGCAGGTGCGGCCGGTGACCGGGAACACCTCGGTCATGGCGAAGACGTCGGTGACCCGCGGCACCCCGAACGTCTCCTGGGCGGCCGCCGCCAGGCTGGGCGAGAGCACCTCGCCGCCGCCGTCGATGCGGCGCAGCTGGAAGTCGGCCGGGCCCAGGCCGCGCCGCCGGGCGGCGCTCACCAGCTCGGCGAGGTAGCTGGGCACGGTGGCCAGCAGCGTCACGCCGCCGGAGGTCAGGCTGTCCAGCGCCTCGTCCGGCGGCACGATGCCCAGCACCCGGCAGCCGGAGCCGACCAGCCGGGAGACCGCGGCGGTCAGGTGCACCGACAGGGTGGCGCGGGAGCTGACGTTGACCTGGACGATGTCGCTGGCCCGGTTCTCGTCGCGCAGGATGCCGGCCAGCGCGCCGAGTCCAGCCAGCAGGTCCAGCTCGTAGCGCGACAGCCAGATCTCGGCCGGCCGGCCGGTGGTGCCGGTGGTGCGGGTTGCCAGGTGGCGGGTAGCGTCGGCGCACAGGAACTCGGCCTGCCGGTCGACCAGATCGCGCTTGACGGTGACCGGGATGCTGCGCAGCGTCTCGACGTCGAGCTTGCCGGCCGGGATGCCGGCAGCGGCGAAGCGGCGGGAGTAGAACGGCGACTGGGCATCCAGCCGGCGGGCGGTCCGGCGCAGGCAGCGGCTGGCGAAGTCGGCCCGGGAGTCCGGGTCGGCGAGCGGGCCGTCCAGCACCGCCTGCACGTCCGAGCCGGGCTCGCCGAACTCGGCCAGGGTGGCGAGCGCGTCCTCGACCAGCCGGGCCAGGTTGGCGGTGTCGAGCTTGCGGCCCCACACCATGCCCATCGCCATCCGGAACTGTCGAATTCCGGTTTCCAACATTGCCCGCTCCGTTCCTTCGAAGGTGCTGGTGGCCGGTGGCCACCCTGAGCGGTGCCGGCAGGTCGGGAAGGACCTGCCGGCACCCGGGTCGAGGCCGCCTAGAAGGCGCTTCCGTCGACGGCGGCGAACAGCACCGCGGTCAGCGAGCCCATCGCGTAGCGGATGTGCTTGACGCTGCTCTTGAGTGACGACATGGTGAACCTCCTCTCCGTGGTCTCGTCGGGACGGCGCCGGCCGCTGCCGGTTGTCTAGCTGGTGACGATGACCTTGACGGTCATCTCCGGATGCACCGAGCAGGTCAGGGTGTACGTGCCGGGGGTGTTCCACCGCCCCGTCGTCAGGACGTCGTTGGTCTCCATCAGGTGTGCCCCGGTGATCGGCACGCCGGCGGCGTCGACGAGGTGGCCGTCCTTGCCGGGCCCGACCGTGTGCGCGAAGCGCGAGTTGTTCTGCATGGTCAGGGCGTCGCCGCGGTGCACCGTCACGACCTCGCTGGAGTAGTGCTCGTGGGTCATGCCCAGCACGCCGTCGGCAGGCCTGGAGATCGCGGCGCCGGCGGTCGGCAACACCATGCTGAGCAGGAGCACCGGAACGGCGAACAGGATGCGCGGAACTGCCACGGTGGCTCCTTGCCATGAGTTGGCCTATGACGAGTGCCCGCGCTTGGCTGCTCAGCCGGACTGGCCGAAGTACACCAGTCGTGCAGTCACCTGCGTTCTGTGCGGGACATTCGCAGACATTCGTGGACGCACCTTTGCCGGTACCCGCCGGGACCGCCGCATCCGCCTGCCTGCCGGTGCCGGCTGGCACCATGGCCGGCATGCCGCCGGATGCCGAGCAGCGCCGCCCGCTGGTGGTGAGCCTGGAGATCGGCGAGGCCGCGCAGGCCCGGTTCGACGCCGAGCGGGCCGCGCTGTTCCCGCCCGGACGCACCGTGCTGGGCGCGCACCTCACCCTCTTCCACGCCGTGCCCGCTTCGATCGAGCCCGCGGTGCTCGCCGACCTGGCCGAGGTGGCCGCCGGCTACCGACCGTTCGGGATCGAGGTGCCCGAGCTGATGCCACTGGGCCGCGGGGTGGCCTACCGGCTGGACTCGGCGGAGCTGCTCGCCCTGCACCGCGGCCTGCAGTCCCGCTGGTGGGACCGGCTGACCGCCCAGGACCGGCAGGGGTTCCGGCCGCACGTCACCGTGCAGAACAAGGTCGATCCGGACCTCGCCCGCCGGACCCTGGCGCAGCTGCGCGAGCGGTTCACCCCGTTCGCCACCACCGCGCGGGCGGTGCGGCTGTGGCGCTACGACGGCGGGCCGTGGACCGCGCTGGCCCGGTTCCCGTTCGGCGCCGGCCAGCCAGCCACCGGCGGCCGCAGTCCTGACGGCTCAGGCTGATATCGGCCGGCGCAGCACCGAATAGCCTGCCGCCAGGGCGAATTCGGCGGCGGCCAGGGCCACGATGGTGAAGCTGGGCGGCAGGGCCGGCACGGCGTAGGCCAGCACCAGGCCGGCCCACATGGCCAGCACCGCGAGCGCCACCGCCAGTGCCAGCGCCCGCCACGGGTCGGCGGTCAGCCGCCGGGCGGCGGCCGCCGGGGCGGCCAGCAGGCCGAACACCAGCAGCGCCCCGACCGCCTGGCTGGCCTCGCCGACGGTGCCGCCCAGGATCGCCAGGAACAGCGGGCCGAGCAGCCGGACCGGCACCCCGCGGGCGGCCGCCACCGCCGGGTCGATGCTGGCGAACAGCAGCGGCCGGGCGATCAGCAGCAGCACCGCGACCAGGCCCGCCGCGATCCAGGTGGCGGTCGCGGCGGCCGGCGCGCTGAGCCCGAAGATCGAGCCGAACAGCACGTTGACGTTGGCGGTGGCGTCCCCGCTGCTGCCGCCCGCGGTGTAGAGGAACAGGAACAGCACGCCCAGGCCCAGCACCCAGGCGAAGGTGGTGCCGATGAGCACGTCGTCGCCGACGCCGCGGCCGCCCAGCAGCCCCAGCAGCACCCCCACCCCGACGGTGGCGGCGAACAGCCCCAGCCGCAGGTCCAGCCCGGCGGCCAGCGCCGCCAGCGCCCCGGCGTAGGCGACGTGCGACAGCGCGTCGCCGGCGAAGACCTGGCCGCGCAGCACCACGAAGTACCCGGCGAGCCCGGACAGCACCGAGATGGCGGTGCCGGCCAGCAGCGCGTGCCGGACGAACGGCTGGCCCAGCATGTTGGCGAGTCCCGTCACCGGATCCGCGGCCAGCAGCGCGGTCACCGGTTGCTCCCGGCCGGTTGCGGGTGCCCGGCCCGGGGCCGGGCCCAGCGGTCCCTGCCGTGCCGGTAGCCGAGCGCCAGGCAGAACGCCGCGAAGGCCAGCGTGGTCACCCAGAAACCGATCGGGTACGGCGAGAAGAAGGCGATCCCCTCGCCGAGCCAGGTCACCGCGACCGCGATCAGCACCGACAGCAGCAGGCCCGGACCGGGCCGCGCGGTCAGCTGGCTGGCGGCGGCTGCCGGGGTGACCAGCAGCGCGAACACCAGCAGGCTGCCGGTGATCTGGCTGGCGCCGGCCGCGGCCAGGCCCAGCAGCACCAGGAACGCGGTGCCGACCAGCCGCACCGGCACGCCGCGGGCCCGGGCCACCTCGGCGTCGATGCTCGAGAACAGCAGCGGCCGGCCCAGCACCGCCAGTGCCAGCAGGCAGCCGGCGCCGGCGGCCAGCAGCGCCAGCACCTGGCCGTCGGACACCCCGGTGATGCTGCCGAACAGCAGCCCGGTCAGCCCGCTCAGGAAGCCCTGGTACAGCGTCACGAACAGGAATCCGCAGGCCAGCGCGAACGCCTGCACGGTGCCGACCACCGCCGAGGACTCGCCGTCGCCGCCCAGCCCACCGGTCAGCCGGCCGGGTCCGGGCAGCGCGGCGATCACCAGCGCCCCGGCGACGCAGAAGCCGTAGTAGCCGAGGCCGGTGCCCACCCCCAGCCAGGTCGCGCCGGCCGCGCCCGGAAAGCCGATCACTGCCAGGGTGTGGCCGGCGAAGCTCTGCCGGCGCAGCACCATGAAGTAGCCGATCGCGCCGCACAGCACCGCGACGATGGTGCCGGCCCGCAGCGCGTTGAGCATGAAGTGGTAGCTGAGCAGCTGCTGGACGTCGGCCACCAGGTCGAGGCTGAAACCGGTCATGGCCGGTGCTCGGCGTGGCTGTCGGGCTGGCCGACCACCACCAGCCGCCCGCTGCGGTCGCGCAGCACGTCCACCGCGGTGCCGTAGAGCATGCTCAGGGTGTCGGAGGTGATCACCTGCTCCGGCGGGCCCATCACCGCCCCGCCGTGCGCGAGGTAGATCACCTGGTCCAGGTAGGGCAGGATCGGGTTCACGTCGTGGGCGACCAGCAGCACCGCCACCTGGTGGCTGCGGCAGACCGACTGCACCAGCGCGCTCACCGAGGCCTGGTTGGTCACGTCCAGGCTGTCCAGCGGCTCGTCCAGTATCAGCAGCTTCGGATGCCGGATCAGGGCCTGGGCGATCAGCAGCCGCTGCTGCTCGCCGCCGGACAGCTGGCCGATCGGGCGGGAGGCGTAGCTCTCGGCGCCGACCAGCGCGATCGCCTCCCGGACCCGGTCGCGGGCCTCGCGGCCGGCCCGGCCGCTCCACCGGCCGGGCAGCGCGACGCCCCACCGGTCGCCGTCCCAGCCCATCCGCACCACGTCCGTGCCGCGAATCCGGGTGGCCGGGTCGAAGGCGCGCCGCTGCGGCAGGTAGCCGATGCTGCTGTTGTGCCGGCCCGGCGCGCCGCCGAGCACCCGGATCGTCCCGGCGCTGGTCGGCTGCAGTCCCAGCACCGCCTTGAGCAGGGTGGACTTGCCGACGCCGTTGGGGCCCAGCACCGCCACGAACTCACCGGCCCGCACCCGCAGGCTGACGTCGGAGAAGATCAGCCGGCCGCCGGCGGTCACCGAGACCCCGGCCAGCGCCAGCACCTCCGCCGCGCCGGCCGGCAGCACCGTCCCGGCCGGCAGCTGCTCGCTCATCGCGCCGCCTGTTCCAGCGCCGCGCGCAGCGCCTCGAGCTGGCTGACCTGCCACTGCTGGAAGCTGGCGCCCGGCGGGTTGACGGTCTCGGTGACCGCCACCACCGGCACGCCGGCCGCGCGCGCCGCGGCCAGCTGGGTGGCGACGTCCGGAGTGGCGTTCTGGCTGTTGTAGAGGTAGACCGCGACCTGGCGCCCGCGCAGCTGGGCCTCGCTGGCGGCCTTGTCGGCCGCGCTCGGCTCGCTGCCCTCGCTGACTGCCCGCAGCAGCCCGGCCGGGGTGATCAGGTCCAGTTCCAGCGCCTGGGCCAGTGGGGCGACGATGCTCTCGCTGGCGCCGATCCGGCTGCCGGCGAACCGGTCCCGGATCTCGGAGATCAGCCGGTGGTAGCCGGCCAGCCCCTCGCTCTGGAACTGCCGGCGCCGGTCGGCGAAGTAGCCTGCGTCGGCGGGGTCGGCCTGCGCCAGGCCGGCGCTGATCGCGGCCACCACCGTGCTGACGTCGGCGGGGGAGTACCAGCGGTGCGGGTTGCCGCCCTCTCCGGTGCCGACCAGCCGGCCCACGTCGATCACCACCCGGTTCTTGTCGGGACTGGCGGCCACCGTCCGGGCGGCCCACGGGTCATAGCCCACCCCGTTCTCGACGAACAGCCGGGACCGGGCGATGGTGCGGGCGTCGGCCGGGGTCGGCTCGTAGGCGTGCGGGTCGGTCTGCGGGCGGGAGATGATGGAGCTGGCCCGGACATGGCTGCCGCCGAGCTGGCTGAGGATGCTGCCCCAGACGCTGGTGCTGGCGGCCACCTCGATCACCCCGCCGCTGGCCGCCCGCGACACGCTGGGCGAGGTGGCGCAGCCGGCGAGCAGCAGCACGACCGGCAGCAGTGCAGCCAGCACCGGCCGTCCGGCGGCTGAAGTCGGCATCGGAACTCTCCCAGGCGGGATCCCTCGGCCGCTCGGCGGAGTGGCCGGTGCCTAGCCAACCCTTAATGACATTGATTGTCAATTTCGTTAGTGCCTAGGCCGCAGCCCGTTCGTCAGTGCCGGGCAGCCGCTCGGCCGCGTACCAGGAAGTCCAGCCGGCGCAGCGATTCCCGGTTGCGGGCCAGCAGCGCGAGCTGGCGTACCGGAGCCGGCACCAGCAGCGCCGGACCGCTGACCGCGTCCTCGCGGATGGTCACGGTGCAGCCGCCCACTCCGGGCCGTTCGGTGATCTCGATCTCCACCAGCGCCGCGCCCAGCGGGCGGGTCCGGGCGAGCAGCCGCAGCAGCCGGCCCGGCCGGCAGGTCAGCACCTCGGTCCGGTCGTCGAGCAGCACCGGCCAGCTGCCGACCGAGTGCGCGAGTGCGGATCCCTCGGCAGGCCAGGACTCCTCGACGGTGCGAATCCGGGAGGCGCCGACCACCCAGCCGGCGTAGGACCAGCCGTCGCCGAGCACCGTCCATACTTGCTCAGCACTCGCCTCGATCGGCCTCGATGTCGCGATCATCCTTTTCCTGCAAGGGTATTCGGGCACGGTGATGCCAGCGCGCGACGGGTCGCGGGCAGCTGCTGCCCGGGGTGGGGGCGGGTCGCGATCCGGGCACCGGGCACCGGTGCGAAAGTCCGGTCAGTCGGCCCGATCGGCTCGCGGTTTGAGCCGGCCGGGCCTGGACCGGACACCGCTGCAGCGACGTACGGCCTGAGGCCACTGTGCCCGGATACCCCGGGTCACCGCAAGCGGGCCCCCGGGTGGCACGGTTTTCGTCCCGGCCGGACTGCTGCAGCTGCCGTCGGCAGTTGGGCACGGCCCCATCGGCAACCGGACAGGCCCGCAGGTTATGGTCAGAAGGAGCTAGGCCAAGCCGTAACTCTCGGTATCAGGCCGGCGTACCGCGCCTTGCCAGGCACAGGGGAGTCGAGCTGATGGGCAGCACGACGCACGACCGCGACGCGGCACTGTCCGCCGCGCCGGGCAACTACGACTTCGTGGTGGTGGCCAACCGGCTGCCGCTGGACCGGATCGAGGACCCGGACGGCGAGGTGTCCTGGCGGCGCAGCCCCGGTGGCCTGGTGACCGCGCTGCAACCGGTGATGCAGAAGGCCGACGGTGCCTGGGTGGGCTGGACCGGCGCACCGGGCCCGGCGCCGGAGCCCTTCGACGAGGCGGGCATGCGGCTGGTCGCGGTGAGCCTGACCGCCGAGGATGTCCGCGACTACTACGAGGGTTTCTCCAACGACACGCTCTGGCCGCTGTACCACGACGTGATCGCCCCGCCGCGGTTCCGCCGGGCCTGGTGGGACGCCTACGTCCGGGTCAACCGGCGCTTCGCCCAGGCCGCGGCCGAGCAGGCCGGCGAGGGCGCGGTGGTGTGGGTGCAGGACTACCAGCTGCAGCTCGTGCCGGGCATCCTGCGGGCCGGCCGGCCGGACCTGCGGATCGGCTTCTTCAACCACATTCCCTTTCCCGGCTACGAGATCTTCGCCCAGCTGCCCTGGCGGCGCCAGATCGTCGAGGGGTTGCTGGGCGCCGACCTGGTCGGCTTCCAGCGGCAGGGCGATGCCACCAACTTCCTGCGGGCCTGCCGCCGGGCCGCGGGCCTGACCACCCGCGGCTCGCTGGTGCGGGTGCCGCGCAGCTGGCGCCGCGACATCTCGGCCAACTCGGTGGGCCGGGCCCGCACCAGCCGGGCCGCCGCCGACGACGACCGGACGGTACGGGCGGCCACCTTCCCGATCTCGATCGACTCGGAGGGCTTCGAGGCGATCGCCCGCCGGCCCGAGGTCAAGGCCCGGGCCGCCGAGATCAGGCAGGCCCTGGGCCATCCCAAGACGCTGCTGCTCGGCGTGGACCGGCTGGACTACACCAAGGGGATCGCGCACCGGCTCAAGGCCTACGGCGAGCTGCTGGCCGACGGCCGGCTCACCTCGCCGGAGGACGTCCTGGTGCTGGTCGCCAGCCCCAGCCGGGAACGGGTCGAGCAGTACCGCCGGCTGCGCGACGAGGTGGAGGTGACGGTCGCCCGGATCAACGGCGAGTTCGGCGAGGTGGGCAGCGCGCCGGTGCACTACCTGCACCATTCCTATCCGCAGGAGGAGATGGCCGCGCTGTACCTGGCCGCCGACGTGATGCTGGTGACCTCGCTGCGCGACGGCATGAACCTGGTCGCCAAGGAGTACGTGGCCTGCCGCTACGACGAGTCCGGGGCGCTGGTGCTGAGCGAGTTCACCGGCGCCGCCGACGAGCTGGGCGGCGCCTTCCTGGTCAATCCGCACGACATTTCCGGGCTCAAGGACGCCATCGCCCGGGCCGCCCGGATCTCACCGGCCGAGGCCCGCCGGCGGATGCGGACGATGCGCAAGCGGGTCCGCGAGTACGACGTCTCGCGCTGGGCGGACACCTTCCTCGACGCCCTGCACGGCGGCCCGGTGGCTGCCGAGCCCGAGCCGCAGATGCAGGTCTGAGCTCTGCCCTGCCGCGGTAGGGCTGCCCTGTCGCGGTAGGGCCTAGGCCCGCCAGCGGGCCATTCCGCCGAACAGCGCGAGCACGTCCGGTTCCGGGTGCGCCGGGTCCAGCGCCCGGTAGCAGCTGTCGACGTTGATCACCACCCGCTCCGGATTGCCCCAACCGGCAAAGCGTCCCAGGTCGATCTCGGCGGCCGCCTGCTCGGCGGTCCGGCCCCGGGCGTGCAGTTCGGCGGCGCCGGCCTCGACGTGGGCCAGGTACTCGATCACCTCGCGCACGCCGGCGGCGTCGGTGACCGGGCCGTGCCCGGGGACGTAGTGCTCGGCGTCCAGTTCCAGCAGCCGGTGCAGCGCGGCGATCCAGCTGCCGGCCGGACCCGCCCACATGATCGGGGTGCCGCCGATGAACAGCAGGTCGCCGGCGAACACCACGCCGCTGTCCGGGACGTAGACCGCCACGTCGCCGTAGGTGTGCGCGGGGCCCAGCCGCAGCAGCCGGACGGTGCGCGAGCCGACGGCCAAGTCGGTGTCGGCGGTCACCGGCGAGTCGGGCAGCCGTCCGGTGATGCCGGTGAACTCGAACGCGCCGAAGGCCCGGTGCAGGTAGGCCGACAGCTGCGGGCCGAAGTCGGCGCTCATCAGGGTGGCCAGCAGCTGCGGCGACTCGGCCTGCAGGTGGGCACCGGCCTCCGGCGCCGCCCAGATCCGCACCGCCGGATCGAGCAGCTCGTTGCCGTAGCAGTGGTCGCCGTTGCCGTGGGTGTTCACCGCGTGCCGGATCGGCGAGCCGGCCGTCACCGCGGCCATCGCGGCCAGCATCCGCCGGGTGCGGGGCAGGTCGAACTGGGTGTCCACCAGCAGGCTCTGCCCGCCGCCGTCGACCAGGCCGGCGTTGCTCAACCCCCAGCCGCCGTCCGGCTGCAGCCAGGCCCAGACGCCGTCGGCCAGCTGGTGCAGCCCGTCGGTGTAGTCGACCGTGCTCATCGGCGGCGCTCCCGTGCTCTGATCGGGGACCAGGTCGGTCCGGCGCTGACTCTGCCAGGCTCCGGCGGCGCAGGCAGCGCCGGATCCGAGCTAGGCTGGTCAGGTTTGCTCGATACCATGATCACCCGGTTGGGGATGTTTGTGCCTTCTCGTTCGCGCCTGCTGCTTGCCACCCTCACGCTGCCGCTGGTCCTGCTGGCGGCGTGTTCCTCCTCCGACGACTCCGGCTCGTCGGCTCCCTCCGGCTCAGCTTCCGGCTCGCCGGCAGCCTCCGGTGCGGCGAGCGGGGTCAGCGGCGTCACCGTCAAGGGTGGCTTCGGCACCAAGCCGGACGTCTCGATCGCCGACCAGTCGGCCCCCGGCCAGCTCGCCGAGCAGGTGCTCTCGACCGGTTCCGGCGCCACGGTGGGCAAGGGCGACACCCTGGTGGCCAACTACAGCGGCCAGACCTGGGCGGGCAAGGACGGCAAGCCGAACGTCTTCGACAGCTCCTTCGAGCGGGGCAAGCCGGCCGCCTTCGTGATCGGGACCGGCGCGGTGATCCCGGGCTGGGACAAGACGCTGGTCGGCAAGCGGCTCGGCAGCCGGGTGCTGCTGTCGATCCCGCCGGCCGACGGCTACGGCAGCTCCGGCCAGCCGGACGCCGGCATCAGCGGAACCGACACGCTGGTCTTCGTCGTCGACCTGGTGGCGGCCTTCGCTCCGGACGCCTCGGCGCCGGGGGTGGCGGTGAGCACCCTGCCAGCCGGCCTGCCCAAGCTGACCAACGTGGCCGGCAAGCCGCCGACGGTGCTCAGCACCGCCGGGGTGAAGGCGCCGAAGAAGCCGGCCGCGACGCTGCTGGTCAACGGCACCGGCGCGCCGATCGAGGGCACCAAGACGCTGGTGCTGCAGGTAGTCCAGACCGACCTCGCCACCGGCACCAAGACCGAGTCGACCTGGGGCAAGGCGCCGCAGACGGCGCCCGCCACCAACGTGCTGTCGGTCGCGTCGGCGCTCAACGGGCACAAGGTCGGCAGCCGGGTGCTGATCCTGACCCCGCCGATCGCGGCCACCCCCGCGTCCGGCAGCCAGCAGGCCCAGCCGGCGACACCGGCCGGCGTCCTGATCGTGGACGTGGTCGGCCAGTTCTGAGGCTGTTCCCGCAGCGCGGCTGAGCCAGCTGCCGGCCGGACAGCCGGGGGTACGTTGGCAGCATGGGACACCTGCTGGAGGGAATCCTCGAGCTGCCGCCCTGGCTGGCGCTGAGCCTGGTCTTCCTGCTGCCGGCCCTGGAGGCGTCCGCCTTCGTCGGTGTGGTGCTGCCCGGCGAGATCGGGGTGATCCTGGGCGGAGTGCTGGCCAACCAGCACAAGCTGCCGCTGGCGGCCGTGCTGGTCGCCGCCATCGCCGGCGCCGTGATCGGTGACTCGGTCGGCTACTGGGTCGGCCAGCGCTACGGCGAGACGCTGCTGGCCAAGGTTCCCAACCGGATCCTCAAGCCCGAGCACGTTGACCGGGCCGAGGAGACGATCCGGCACTACGGCGGCAAGGCGGTCTTCCTCGGACGGTTCACCGCGGCGTTGCGGGCGCTGGTGCCGGGCATGGCCGGCATGAGCCGGCTGCACTACGGCCGGTTCCTGGCCTGGAACGTCCTGGGCGGCGCAGTCTGGGCCACCGCCTTCGTGATCCTCGGCTACCTGGCCGGCAGCCAGTACCAGCGGATCGAGCACTACGCGAACCTGATCGGCCTCGCGCTGCTGGTGGCCGTCGTCGCCTTCGTCGTCGTCCGGCGCCGCCGGGCCAAGCACGCCCGGCAGGACGAGGACCAGGCGGCCGGCAAGCGGGCCTGAGCCGGCGTCGGATGTCGGATACGTCCTGCGTAGCACGCCCTGCCCTGATCGGTTACTGTGAAAAACAGGTTGGGTACGCAGCCTTAGGCGTTCGCGGTGAGGAACCGGGCACCTGGGCACCCCTGCCTGGCCGGCCGGCTCGTGGCATCGCGACGATCTCGCAGATTGCCATCCTGATGACGACTCTGGTCCTGCCGGCGACGCCGCCGGCCCCCGAGGTGCCCGCCCGCGCCGCCGTCCCGTCCCTGCCCGAGCCGGTATGCGCCTCGCTGGGGGCGGTGGTGGAACGGCTCTACCGCGAGTACGAGTGCTGCCTGCCGCTGTCGCAGGTCCTGGACGTGGTGATCGGCTGCGTCTGCGACATCCAGGCCACCCCGGCCTCGGCGCTGCCCGAGCTCGCCGAGCGGCTGGCCCGCTTCCGGCTGGCCCGGATCGGCCACCAGCCCTGATGGAGCAACCCACCCGGCGCGAGGTGTCGGCCGCCGTCCGGCAGCTGCTCGGCACCGTGGCGCTGCGGCCGGGACAGGCCGAGGCACTCGAGGCGGCGCTGGAGCGCGACACCCTCGCGGTGCTCGCCACCGGCACCGGCAAGTCGCTGATCTACCGGGTGGCCGGGCAGCTGCTGCCCGGCGCGACGGTGGTGGTCTCGCCCACCGTCTCGCTGCAGCAGGACCAGCTGGTGGCGCTGGCGGAGGCCGGCCCGCCGGCGGCCCTGCTCAACAGCCTGCTGCCGCGGGCCCGGCAGCGTGCGGTGCTGGACCGGATGGCCGCCGGCGACCTGGAGTTCCTGCTGCTCTCGCCGGAACAGCTGGCCCGCGAGGAGGTGCTGCGGGCGCTGACCGCGACCAAGGTGTCGTTGTTCGTGGTGGACGAGGCGCACTGCGTCAGCTCCTGGGGCCATGACTTCCGGCCCGATTACCTCGGGCTGCCGGCGGCGATCGCCGCGCTGGGCCGGCCGCGGGTGCTGGCGCTCACCGCGACCGCCTCGCCCCGGGTGCGCCGCGAGATCATCGCCGCCCTGCGGATGGCCGATCCAGCCGTGATCGTCGGGGAGTTCGACCGTCCCAACATCTGGCTGGGCAGCCGGCTGGTGACCGATGAGCCGGCCGCCGACGCGCAGGTGCTCGAGATCCTGGCCGATTCCTTCGCTCGCCGGCTCGGCGAGTCCGGCACCGCCATCGTCTACGTGTCCAGCCGCCGGCGCAGCGAGGAACTGGCCGAGGCGGTGGCCGCAACGGGCCTGGCGGCCGCGCACTACCACGGCTCGCTGTCGCGCAGGCAGCGCGAGGCCACCCACACGGCGTTCCTGGACGGCTCGGTGCCGGTGGTGGTCGCCACCAGCGCCTTCGGCCTCGGCATCGACAAGCCGGACGTGCGGCTGATCCTGCACGCCGACCCGCCCGAGGACCTCGACGCCTACTACCAGCAGGTCGGCCGGGCCGGCCGGGACGGGGAGCCGGCCCGTGCGGTGTTGCTGAGCTGGCCCGGCGGCTACGGCCTGGCCCGGTACTTCGGCGCCGGCCAGGGCCCGTCCGGTAGCGACCTGAGGGCGGTACTGGCAGCACTCGACGACCAGCCGGTCCAGCCCGCCGCGCTGGCCGGCCGGGCGGGCCTGAGCAGCGCCCGGGTCCGGCGCGCCGCCAACGCGCTGATCGCGGTGGGCGCGGTGGCCGAGCAGCGGGCCGGCCTGCGCCGGACCGCCCGGGGCGAAGACGCCGGCCGGGCCGTCGCGGAGGCCGAGCACGCGGCCCAGCAGCGCCGGGTGCAGGCCGAGACCGCGGTGGAGCTGGTGCGCCGCTACGCCGAGACCTCCGACTGCCGGCGCCGGCTGCTGCTGCAGCTGCTCGGCGAGGAACACCAGCAGCCGTGCGGCAACTGCGACAACTGCGACGCCGGCACCTCCACCACCGTGCAGGCGATGCCGTTCGCGCTCGGCCAGCGGGTCGAGCACGCCGAGTGGGGGATCGGCGTGGTCCAGCAGTACGAACCCGGCCGGGTGGTGGTGCTCTTCGACGACGTGGGCTTCCGGACGCTGGCCCTGGACGTGGTCGCCGAGCGGGAGCTGCTCACCCCGGTCGACTGAGACTGGTCAACCGGGTCGGCTGAGGCCGGTCGACCGGGTCGCGGGTGGGTGAACCATCGGCCGCGGCCGCCCTCGCGGGTAGTCTCGGCGGGCAGGCCGGCCAGTTCCCGTGGCCCGGCGATCGAGCGAGCAAGGGGGCCGGGCGATGGGGACGATGGTCGAGCACTGGATCGGCGGCAAGCAGGTCAGCGATCCGCAGGGCCGCACCGCGCCGGTGTTCAACCCGGCCACCGGGCAGCAGCAGGCCCAGGTCGCGCTGGCCTCGGCCGCCGAGGTGGCCGAGGCGGTGCAGGTGGCCGCCACGGCGTTCACCGACTGGTCGCAGAGCTCGCTGAGCCGGCGCGCCAAGATCCTGTTCGCCTTCCGGGAACTGGTCAACAGCCACGTCGACGAGCTCGCCGGGCTGATCACCGACGAGCACGGCAAGGTGCTCAGCGACGCCCGGGGCGAGGTGCAGCGCGGCCTGGAGGTGGTGGAGTTCGCCTGCGGCATCCCGCACCTGCTCAAGGGCGAGTACTCCGACCAGGTGTCGGCCGGCATCGACACCTACTCCTTCCGCGAGCCGCTGGGCGTGGTCGCCGGCATCACCCCGTTCAACTTCCCGGTGATGGTCCCGATGTGGATGCACCCGATCGCGATCGCCTGCGGCAACACCTTCGTGCTCAAGCCCAGCGAGCGGGACCCGTCCGCCTCGCTGCTGGTGGCGCAGCTGTGGCAGCAGGCGGGCCTGCCCGACGGGGTGTTCAACGTGGTACACGGCGACAAGGAGGCGGTCGACGCGCTGCTGGACTCGCCCGACGTGGCAGCGGTGTCCTTCGTCGGTTCCACCCCGATCGCCCGCTACATCCACCAGCGGGCCAGCGCCACCGGCAAGCGGGTGCAGGCGCTCGGCGGGGCCAAGAACCACGCCGTGGTGCTGCCCGACGCCGACCTCGACTTCGCCTCCGACCACCTGGTGGCGGCCGCCTTCGGTTCCGCGGGGGAGCGGTGCATGGCGATCTCGGCGACGGTGGCGGTGGGGGCGGCCGGTGACCAGCTGGTGCGGGTGGTCTCGGACAAGGCCCGCGCGGTGAAGGTCGGCCCCGGCCGCGAGGACGGCGTGGAGATGGGCCCGGTGATTACCCGGGCGGCCAAGGACCGGATCGAGAAGCTGATCGGCAGCGGCGCCGAGCAGGGCGCCCGGCTCAGCGTGGACGGCCGAGGGCTGCGGGTGGACGGCAACTCCGACGGCTTCTTCGTCGGCCCCACCGTGATCGACGGCGTCACCCCGGACATGGACGTCTACCGCGAGGAGGTGTTCGGCCCGGTGCTGTCGGTGCTGCGGGTCGAGACGGTGGAGGAGGCGATCGAGCTGATCAACGCCAATCCGTACGGCAACGGCACCGCCATCTTCACCTCCAGCGGCGACGCCGCCCGCCGGTTCCAGCGCGGCGTCCGGGTCGGGATGATCGGCATCAACGTGCCGATCCCGGTCCCGATGGCCTACTACTCCTTCGGCGGCTGGAAGGACTCGCTGTTCGGCGACAAGCACGTGCACGGCGCCGAAGGCGTTTCCTTCTACACCCGCGGCAAGGTGGTCACCTCCCGCTGGCCCGAGCACCGGAGCGACTCCGCGGCCAGCTACTCCTTCCCGACCACCAGCTAGCGGCGTCCGGGCCGATGCCGATGCCGACCTCTCCGCCGATGATGCGCACGCGGCGGCTGGCGATGCGCCGCTGGCAGGCTGCCGACCGCGCCCCGTTCGCGGCGCTGAACGCCGACCCCGAGGTGATGGCGCACTTTCCGAACCTGCTGGACCGGGCCGCCAGTGACGCCTTCGTCGACCGGATCGAGGCCGGCTTCGAGGCCAACGGCTTCGGCCTGTGGGCGCTGGAACGCCTCGACACCGGCGAGTTCATCGGATTCACGGGGCTGTCCGTGCCGGGCTTCGCGGCGCACTTCACCCCGGCCGTCGAGGTCGGCTGGCGGCTGTGCCGGGCGGCCTGGGGCCAGGGTTTCGCCACCGAGGCCGGCCGGCAGGCGCTGGCGGTGGGCTTCGGCAGCTACGGACTGGCCGAGATCGTCAGCTTCACCGCGACCGGCAATGCCGCCTCGCGGGCCGTCATGCACCGGCTGGGCATGACCCGGGATCCGGCCAGCGACTTCGAGCATCCGTCGGTGCCGGCCGGGCACCGGCTGCGCCGCCACGTGCTGTACCGGATCGATCGGTCCGGCTGGCAGGACCCGTCCGGGCCGGGCGTTCGGTGACCGAGTCGCGGCACCTCGCCGTCTTCATCGACCGCCCGGCGGCCGAGGTCTACGACTACGTCTCGCAGCCGGCGAACCTGGCGCACTGGGCGGCCGGGCTGGGCAGCTCGGTGGAGCTCGTCGACGGCCGGTGGGTGGCCCGGTCACCGCTCGGTCCGGTGCTGGTCGAGATGGCCGAACCCAACCGGTACGGCGTCCTCGACCACCAGGTCACGCTGCCCGACGGGCAGAGCTTCTACAACCCGATGCGGGTGATCGCGGCGGGTGAGCGGTGCGAGCTGGTCTTCACGCTGCGCAGGCAGCCCGGCATGAGCGACGCCGACTTCGAGCGCGATGCCGCCGCCGTGACGGCCGACCTGGGCACCGTCAAGCGGCTCCTCGAAGCGCGCTGACCCCCGGGCGTCAGTCCCCGGCCAGCTCGTCGCCGGAGGCCTTGGCGGCCTCGGTGTCGGTGCTGGCGCCGTCGGCCTCGCGCTCGAAGACGTCGGAGTACTTCAGGTCGCTGGCGGTCTGGTCGGCGACCTGCTCCACCATCTCCTCGTCAGTCAGGCCCTCACCGGCCGGGTGCACGTTCGGCTCGCTCATGCGGTGTGTTTCCTCTCGGCGTTCTGGCGGGTTCCTCCTCCGAGGCTAACCATGCCGGCCGGCCGGCCGTCGAGCAGGCTCAAGGCAGCCTCAAAGCCAGGGTGGGCGGCCGGTTGCCGGCCTACACTGCGCGCCATGAGCCTCGGCGAGGAGAAGTACATCTCGGCCACCACCTACCGCAGGTCCGGCGCCCCGGTGTCGACGGCCACCTGGATCGTGTCCCTGGACGGGGGCCGGTACGGGTTCTGGACCTCGTCCCGGTCCGGCAAGTACAAGCGGCTGCGCAACAACCCGGCGATCACGGTGCAGCCCTCGGACGCCCGCGGCAGGGTGCATACCGACACCACGCCGGTGGCGGCGACCGCGGAACTGGTGACCGCCGGGGCGGACTTCGACGCCATCCGCACCAAGGTCCGGGCCAAGTACGGCGTGCAGGTGCCGATCTCGAAGTTCCTCAACACCGTGGGCCATCTCGGCCGGGCGAAGTACCCGTACGGCGACGTCGGGGTGGTCGTCACGCCGACCCGCTCCGAACCGGGCTGATATCAGGGATCTTCGGCGGTGACCCCGTGCGGCGCGCCGACCAGCTTGGACTCCGGCGATCCGCGCTGCCGCAAGTAGATCGAGAAGGCCGCCATCGACGCCACCGCCAGGAACTCCGACTGCCAGTTCTGCAGGGTGCGGTTCCAGAAGTCGGCCGAGGTGGCGTAGCCCCACCAGCTCAACGGGTCCTGGTTGCGGCCGAGCAACTGGCCGTTGAACGCGGCCCGGCCGGCGATCGACTGCGCCAGCAGCGACATCGCGAAGAAGAACGTCATGAGAAAGCCGAGGGAACGGCTGTACACCGTGGTCCGCCAGCCGCCGGCCTTCGCCCAGGCCGGCGAGTCCTTCTCGGCGTACCGGCCGATCTTCTGCTCCCGGTCGGTGCCCTTGCCGATGTCGCCGAGCGGCTTGGACTCGCTGGAACCACGCTGCACCAGCCAGGTGGTGGCCACGATGTAGAGGGCGAACTGCAGGTACTCCGACTGCCAGTTCTCGGCGATGTCGACGCCGAAGTCCGACGACACCAGGTACTCCCAGACGCTGAGCGTGGCACCGCCGGTCGCGCGCTGCTCGCCGTTGAGCTCAGCCACCCCCGAGATGGCCTGGCCGACCACCGCCCCGAGCAGCAGGCCGAGAAAGGCCAGGGTCAGGCCGTTGTCCTTGACCGCGCGACCCAACCGGTTCACCGGTGCAACGCCCCGATCACCATCACGTAGCACAGGCCCACGAAGACGAAGACGGCGACGGTGAAGAACATCGTCCGCATCGGTTCAGCCCGCCACGTCGCAGCGGTAGGCCGCACCGGGCTGGGACTGGCAACCGGCCGCCCGGACCTGCCAGCCGCCGGGCAGCCAGCGCAGGAACACCGTGTCGCTGCCCAGCTTCACCTGCGCGGCGTCCCCCCAGACCTGCACCGAATGCACCGCGGTGCCGTCCTCGTCGACGTTCAGCACCGCCTGCTCGCACGGCACGTCGGTGGCACCGGACACCGACTCCGCCGCCTCGTCGGTCAGCAGCGAGCAGGCGTCCTGGCCGTGCCGGTCCTGTACGGCGACGACGAACTCGACGGCGACGTCGCGTACCTGCGGTCGCTGGTTGCTGCCGGTGCAACCGGCCACCGCCGCGGCTGTCGCGAGAACCGCCAGGAGCACAGGCAGGCTGCGACGACGACGCACGGCGCTCCATCCGGTCCACTCAGGGCAGGTATGGCCAGTTTCCACCGGCGGATGCCGGCGGAGCCGGTGACACGCCGGTGGCCCGGTTTACCGCGCTACCCGCAGGTGGTCGTGATCAGTTCACTGCGCCACCCGCAGCGAATGCGGGCGGTGGTAGCGCTGCGCCGGCGGGCCGGGTGTCGGACGGCATTCGGTCAGGTCGACACCCTCGGGCAGCTCCAGCATGCCGGTCTGCACCACCTCGGCGGCGAGCGCCACCACCTTGCGGTGGGAGTGCTGGCTGGCCCGCCGCAACAGGCTGAAGGCCTGCTCGGCGGTCAACTGGTGGCGGGCCATCAGGACACCCATCGCGGTGCCGATCTCGCGATTGGTGTTCAGCGCGCAGTGCAGGTTCTCGATCTTGGCCTGCAGCTGTTCGCGCTGCACCAGCCCCACCGCGCGGTCCACCAGCAGGTGACCGATGAGCACATGGGTCATGGTCGGGCGCAGACCGGCGAAACTCATCACCAGCACGCCCCGGTAGCCGCGTTGCGCATCGACCGGCGGCGGGCTGAACGGCACCACGACGCTGTCCGCGTCGGCTCCGAAGTCGCCACCTGCGCCGGAGTCCGAGCAGTATGCGGCGACGTCGGGACCCAGGGTGCACGGCTCGTGCCCGCTGCTGCCGAGCACCTGGCAGCTGATGGCGCTGGGCTGCTGACCGTCGACGCTGATCCAGACGGTGGCGGCCTGGCACAGCCGCGGCACCAGCAGCCGGGTCAGGCTGCGGAACACCGGCACCGGATCGGGCGCGGCCCGCAGCCCGTGCAGCAACGCCGTCAGCTCCGCCGCCGAGGAATCCAGTGGCGAGCGGACGGTGGCGGCCAGCAGTTCGGTGAGTGGGGTCGACAGATTCGGCATGACTACCTCCAGCCGCTGGTCTGTAGCTCGGTACAGGAGCTTGTCTCAGCGCTGAGCACACAGGCTGTCCGGTCAAACCTGGAATCAGTTTAGGCATCGAGGAGTGTGCGCCAGGTTAATAGTGACAATGTAACCAGACGCCCGGGATGACAGTCTCGTCCGGTTTGCTGGCGATCCCGGCCGCGGGGCATAGTGAGGTTGTGCGGGCAACGGGGCGGCAACGGCACCAGAACGCGGCACGGGCACGCCGGTGAGCCTGACCCCACCCACCTCCGAGGTTGCCGAAACCTACCTGGACTCCGCGGGTTCCGAGCACCGCATCGACCCGGCCGTGATCGCCCGGCTGCGGCAGGCGCTCGGCACACCGCCGGCCGGCGCCGAGGACAGCGCGCCGATCGTGGCGCGCCGGGGCGACCCGGTGCCGGTCACCGGCCGGCTGCGGCTGGAGGGCGGCGGCACCCTCGATCTCGACGGCACGGTGCCCGAGGACTGCCCGCTGGGCTACCACACCCTGACCGGCCCGGTTGCCCGGCAGCTGATCGTGGGCCCCGGGCGCTGCTACCTGCCCGACCGGCGGGCCTGGGGCTGGACCGTGCAGCTCTACGCCGCCCGGTCCGCGCTCAGCTGGGGGATCGGCGACCTCGGCGACCTGCGCACCATCGTCGAGTGGGCGGCGGGGCAAGGCGCCGGCTTCGTGCTGGTCAATCCGCTGCACGCGGCCGCGCCCACCCTGCCGCAGGAACCCAGCCCGTACTTTCCGACCAGCAGGGCGTTCCGCAATCCGATCTATCTGCGCATCGAGGACGTGCCCGGCGCCGACCGGGTGGACCTGCGCGACCTGCAACAGGCCGGCCGCGCCGCCAACGCCGGCCCGCTGATCGACCGGGACGCGGTGTGGCGGCTCAAGCGCGCCGCACTGCACCGGGTGTACTCCCAGGTCCGGCCGGAGGAGGAGTTCGCGCGCTGGCGGGCCGAGCAGGGACCCGCGCTGCAGCGGTTCGCCACCTGGTGCGCGCTGGCCGACCGGCACGGTGCCAGCTGGCGCGACTGGCCCGCGGAGCTGCGCCACCCGGACGGCGAGGCGGTGCCGCGGTTCGAGCGGGAGGCCGAGCAGGCGATCGGCTTCTACGCCTGGCTGCAGTGGTTGCTGCAGCTGCAGCTGTCCGGCTGTTCCGACCGGGCGCCCGGGGTGGCCGTCATCCAGGACCTGCCGATCGGCGTCGACCCGAACGGCGCCGACACCTGGGCCTGGCAGCAGGTGATGGCCGAGGGCGTCACGGTGGGCGCCCCGCCGGACCCGTTCAACCTCAGCGGCCAGGACTGGGGACTGCACCCGTTCGTGCCGTGGCGGCTGCGGCAGGCCGGCTACCAACCGTTCGTCGAGGCGCTGCGGGCCACCCTGGCCCGCAACGGCGGCCTGCGCATCGACCACGTGATGGGGCTGCTGCGGCTCTGGTGGATCCCGGAGGGCAGCCCGCCCACCGAGGGCGGCTACGTCTCCTACCCGGTGGCCGACCTGCTGGAGATCGTGGCGCTGGAGAGCCACCGGTTCCAGGCGCTGGTGGTGGGGGAGGACCTGGGCACGGTCGCCCCCGGGCTGCGGGAGGAGATGGCGGCCCGCAACATGCTGTCCTACCGGTTGCTGTGGTTCGAGGAGGAACCGCCGCCGGCCTGGCCGGTGCCCGCGCTGGCCGCGGTGACCACCCATGACCTGCCCACCGTGGCCGGGTTGTGGAGCGGGGCGGACCTGGCCGACCAGCAGGCCAGTGGCCTGGACGCTGACCCCGCCAGCACCGAGCAGTTGCGTGCCCACCTGGCCGAGCTGGCCGCGGCACCCGCCGGGGCCACCCCGCAACAGGTGACCGTCGCGGCCTACCGGGCGCTGGCCCGGGCGCCCTCGACGTTGCTGGCCGCCACCCTGGAGGACGCGGCCGGCATCGAGCTGCGGCCGAACCTGCCGGGCACCACCCGGCGGCAGAACTGGTCGGTGCCGCTGCCGGTGCCGGTGGAGGAACTGCCGTCCCTGCCGGGCGCCGCAGCCATCGCCGAGGTGCTGGACCGGGCCTGCCGGACGGCTGCTGCCGTGGCTGCCGCGGCGGCCGACACCCGACACGCCCCGGGCGATCGGCTTGTTCCGCCGCCGGGAAAGACATCGGACACCTGACGGGCCGGGGCACGGCTGGACCGCCGGGTGGCGGCCATTGGTTACGGTGGAAGGGTGTCGACGGGCAGACGGGGGAGGCGGCCATGACGGAATCCGGAACGGAGCCCGTGCCGCCTGCCGACATTCTCGAGGCCATCGATGCCATCGACGCCATCGACCGGGTCGAGGACGCCGCGGCCCGCATCACGCCCTACCCGGACGGCCCGCTCATCGTGCGGGGCGATTTCGCGCTGTGCGAGCTGGACGGCACCCCGATCCCGCGCAGCGGCCGGGCGGTGGCGCTGTGCCGGTGCGGGCGGTCGGCGGTCAAGCCGTTCTGCGACGGCAGCCACCGCCTCGCCGGCCGGAGCTGACCGGCTGTCAGGTCCGCCGGCCGACGGGCCGCCAGCGGCGCCGCAGCTCCGCCGGGGAATGGGCGGCCCGCGAGATCCGGTCGCCGGAGTAGCGCACGCCGCCGAACAGCAGCCGGGTCGCCACCGCCAGCCAGGAGCACACCGAACGCTCGGCGAGCCAGGCCGGGGTGAACCACACCGATCCCGAGGCGAAGACCGTCCGGCCGTGTCCCCGGCGCCGGCCGGCCTCGGCGAGCCCGACCGCGGCAGCCAATGCCAGGGCCAGCCGGGCCGGGTGCCGGCCCAGCACCAGGAAGGCCGGCAGCAGCGCCAGCTCCGCGATCATCCGTCCGGGCTGGGCGAAACTGTCGTAGGCCTGCCGCACCCGCTGCCGCAGGAAGTGCCGGGTGCTCGGCGGCAACCGCCGCACGTACAGGTCGAGCATCAACCGTTCCCGGCCACCGGCCGCGTGCACCGTCCGGATCAGCTCGAGGTTCTCGAACAGCACGTCGCCGTCGTAGCCGGCCGCCCGCAGCTCCGGCGTCAGCCGCACCGCCAGGGTGCCCGGGAAGTCCGCACCGGCCACCGCCCGGTTCAGCAGCGAGCGGGCGGTGTCCCAGCGGGCGTGCCAGGGCAGCGGCCGGAAGTAGTTCTGCGGCCGGACCAGGTCCGCGGTGTCCAGGGCGAGCTCCAGCCGGTGCAGCTGGGCCGGCTCGTAGCGCACGTCGTCGTCGGCGATGACGACCTTGTCCGAGTCGCACAGCCGGAAGCCGGTCACCACGCCGTTGACCTTGCCGTTGCGGTAGCGGACATCAGCCGCCGGGCGGACGTGGGTGACCGCCGGGCCCAGCACGGCGCGGTGCGCGGCGAAGGCCGCCGGCGGCGAGCCGTCGACGACGATCACCTGCGCGGCCCGGCTCACCTGGTCGAGGTAGCGGGCCAGTTCCCCGATGTCGCGACCCGCTTCGCTCTTGATCGGCAGCAGGTAGCTCAGGGTCATGGCAGTCCGGCCGCCACGGCGACGGTGTCGCGCAACGAGGACCGGCCCGCCGACCAGCAGCCCAGCAGCCGCTCGGCGAACAGGTTGTCCAGGTGCAGCGCGCACGCCGCGCCGAACAGCACGTCGTCGGCCAGCTGCGGCTCGTCGGCCACCAGCGAGCCGCACAGGTCGTGGGCGGCCAGCTGCTCGTGCAGCGCGTCGGCGGTCACGTGCTCGTCGTAGAACCGGGTGGCGGTGGCGTCGCCGCCCAGCCGGCGCAATCCCCTGCCGTAGCGGCGGTTCGGTGCCGAGGAGGTCATCTCGAAGGCGGCCAGGTGGCCGGCCAGGGCGCCCCGGTTGTCCCGGTGCAGGCCGAAGTAGGAGATCAGGTTGCTGATCGCCAGGGTGCCGCCGGGCACCTGGTCGAGGTAGTGGCCGTAGCTGTCGTCCAGGCCCAGGCCGCGCATGGTGGCCCGGAACAGTTCCGAGTGCATCCGGGCAGGCGCGCCCGCGCCGTACTCGTCGGACTGGATCTCCACCAGCGCCGCCTTGGCCCGGCCGCGCAGCCGCGGGATCGCCCAGCTGTGCGGGTCGGCCTCCTTGAGGTGATAGATCGAGCGGTGGGTGACGAACTCCCGGAACTGCTCGACGGTCGCACTGGTCTGCAGGTACCGCGACAGCGGCGGGCCGTCGTCGGCGTCGACCAGCGCCCGCAGCCGGTCGGCGACCGGCAGGTCTGGCGGCGTCGGCGAAACCTGGACGCAGTCGCGCAGCGCCTCGCCGAACCGCTCCTCCAGGGTGCGCGTCCAGGCCAGCAGCTCGGGCTGCCACTCCCAGCCCGGGGCGGCGTCGGCGAAGCCGTCGTAGTGCAGCTCGTAGCAGGTCCACAGGCCCAGCTGCAGGTCGTCGTCGGCCAGCGCGGCGGCCGGATGGTCCAGGCTGAGGCCCGCGCCGAACAGCTGGACCGAACCGGCCGGCCGGCGCAGCGCGGCGACCAGCTCCTCGGTCAGCGGGCCACGCGGCTCGGGCAGCCTCATCGCGACACCGCCTCCGTCAGCCGGGCGGGGCCGGGCGGCAATCCGGTGCGGGATAGGCGGGAACTCGACAGCAAGCTGGGCATGGCGGCATCCTCAGGCCGAGCCCCGGGGGTTGCTCGAGCCTGGTCGAGCGCGGGCCGCGGGGCCGTTCACGCTCTGGGTCGAGCCATTTCATGCTAACCCAGCAGATCACTCCTGCCGGCCCTGCCGCGGCCAGTCAGCCAGAACGTCTAGGACCGGGTAAGGTCTGGCCGCGAATCCACCGTTTTGCACGAAACGCCTGGCAGGAGAAGAGATGTCGCTGTCGTCGGGCCGCCGGCTGCTCCCTCCGGCACTGGTCGCCGGCTGCCTGCTGGCCGCGCTCACGCCGGCCAGCCCGGGCGGGCCGGTGCGGGCGGCTGCCGCGCCGCTGAGCGCGAGCAGCGTCGCCAACGCCGTGCTGGCCAGCATGTCACTGCCCCAGCGGGTCGGCCAGCTGTTCCTGGTCGGCACGCCGGCGGGCTCGGTGAGCAGCCAGACCGTCACCGACATCCAGACCTACCACGCCGGCAACGTGATCCTCACCGGGCGCAGCTCCGCCGGGGTGGCGTCGACCGCCTCGGTCACCGCCACCCTGCAGGGCAAGGCGAGCCTGTCGGCCACGGCCGGCGTGCCGCTCGCCATCGCCGCCGACCAGGAGGGCGGCCAGGTGCAGGTGCTGTCCGGCACCGGCTTCTCGACCATCCCGAGCGCCCTCACCCAGGGCGGCTACTCGACCGCCACCCTGCGCGCGGACGCCAAGGTGTGGGGCGGCCAGCTCCGGGCGGCCGGCGTGCAGCTGGACCTGGCCCCGGTGCTGGACACCGTCCCGAGTGCCGCGTTCGCTCCGTCCAACCCGCCGATCGGCTACTACCAGCGCGAGTACGGCTACGACCCGGCGACGGTGTCCGCGCACGGCACCGCGTTCGCCCAGGGACTGGCCGACGCCGGGGTGGACGCCGCGATCAAGCACTTCCCGGGCCTGGGCCGGGTGACGGCCAATCCCGACGTCAGCAGCGGGGTCACCGACTCCCAGACCACCCGGACCGACAGCTACCTCACCCCCTACGCCGACGCGGTGCGGGCGGGTGCGCCGATGCTGATGATGTCGACGGCCTACTACAGCAAGATCGATGCCGCCAACCCCGCCGCCTTCTCCTCGACCATCGTCACCGGGATGGTGCGCGGCGACCTCGGCTTCACCGGCGTCATCGTCAGCGACGACCTCGGCCAGGCCGCCCAGGTACGCGCCTGGACGCCCGGCGCCCGGGCGGTCAACTTCCTCACCGCCGGCGGCGACCTGGTGCTGACCGTGGACCCGTCGGTGATGCCGGCGATGTATGACGCCGTGCTGGCCAAGGCCAACGCCGACTCGGCGTTCCGGTCCCGGGTCGATGCCTCGGTGCTGCGCATCCTCACCGCCAAGGACCGCCGCGGCCTGCTCGGTCGGGGGATGGATGTCTACAGCGCGCAGGGCAACGTGGACTGGCAGGCCGCCTACAACGCCGGGGCCCGGTTCGCCTACGTCAAGGCGACCGAGGGCACCAGCTACACCAACCCCTACTTCGCCCAGCAGTACAACGGCTCCTACACCATCGGCATGATCCGCGGCGCGTACCACTACGCGCACCCGGACTCCTCCGGCGGCACCGCGCAGGCCGACTACTTCCTGGCGCACGGCGGGGGCTGGTCCGGCGACGGCAGGACGCTGCCACCCGCCCTGGTGCTGCAGCCGGGCAGCAGCACCTGCTACGGGCTGTCGCCGGCCGCGATGGTCAGCTGGATCAGCGCGTTCTCCACCGAGATGCACGTCCGGACCTCGAAGTACCCGATGATCTACGCCGGCTTCGACTGGTGGAACACCTGCACCGGCAACTCCGGCGCGTTCGCCGCCACCAACCCGTTCTGGATTCCCAGCTACACCACCAGCCCGCCGGCGGCGGTCCCGGCCGGCACCGCGACCTGGACCCTCTGGCAGAGTGCCGCGTCCGGACCGCTGCCGGGTGGCCAGGACCGGTTCAACGGCAGCTTCGTCCAGCTCAGCGCGCTGGCGAGCAATCCGGACTGACCCGGCCGGCCTGGAATAGCGGCGGTGCCGGGCCGGGTTGGGCACTGGTGCCAGCTGCTGTCAGACCCGCCAGCAGCCACCGCCGACAGGAAGGTGCCTCGAGTGCCTACGGTCTTCCGCTTCCGCGAGTACGGCGGCCCGGACACCCAGGAGTTCGCCGAAGTCGAGCTGCCGCGGCCGGGCGCCGGCCAGCTGCTGGTCGAGGTACGTGCCGCCGGAGTGAACCCGGTCGACCACAAGGTGCGCAGCGGCCGGTTCGCCGGCTTCTCACCTCGGCAGCTGCCCTCGCAGTTCGGCAGCGAGATCTCCGGCGTGGTCGTCGGAACCGGCCCGTCGGTCGAGGGATTCTCGGCCGGCGACGAGGTGCTGGGCTGGCCCGCCGCCGGTTCCGGCGCGTTCTCGCAGTACGCCCTGGCCGGGCAGGACTCGGTGGTGGCCAAGCCGGCACGGCTCAGCTTCGTCGATGCCGCGGCGCTGCCGGTGGCGGCCACCACTGCCTACGACGGGCTGGCCCAGCTGGACCTGGCCGCCGGTCAGCGGCTGCTGATCACCGGCATCGGCGGCGGCGTCGGCATCGCCACCGCCCAGCTCGCCCGGCACCGCGGCATCCGGGTCTTCGGCACCGGCAGCCCGGCCAAGCGGCAGCTGGTGGAATCGCTGGGTGCGGTGCTGATCCCGTACGGCGAGGGCGAGGCCGAGCGGCTGGCCGCGGCGCTGCCGGACGGGGTGGACGCGATCTTCGACCTGGTCGGCGGCGCGGCACTGGCAGCCGTGGCCGGCCTGCTGGCCGACCCGGCGAAGCTGGTCACGGCTGCCGACCCGGACACCGCGGCCCGGTTCGGCGGCGTGGCGATCCGCCGCGAGCGCGGGCCCCGGGTGCTCGCCGAGGTGGCCCGGCTGGCCGCCGAGGGCGTGCTGGACCCGCACGTCAGCACCGTGCTGGACTTCGACCAGGCACCGGCCGCGATCGCGGCGGTGGAGTCCGGCCACGCGCTGGGCAAGGTCGTGCTGCGGATCAGCTGACCGCGTTCACCAGTCCTCTTCGTCGTCGGCCGGGACCTCCCGGTGCTGCTCCAGCACGTCGGCGGGGTTGGCGCTGCCGACGTCGAACAGCGGTGGGTCGTCCTGCGCGCGCTGCACCGGCTCGATGCCGGCGTCCGCTTCCTGCAACTGCTCCAACCGATCCGCCTCGGGCACCTCGATGCCGAATTCCGGGTCAGTCACGTCCGTTACCTTTCGTCGGTTCTGCTCCGGTTGCCGGACGGCGCCCGGGTGCACTCCGTCTCCCATTCTGGCCGGTCCGGCCGGCACCGGCTCAGCCGGCCCAGATGCCGGTGAGCGCCGGGGCCCGCGCCGCGGCACCGAACGGTGCCAACCGGTAACTGGCCAGCAGGGTGCGCAGCAGGCCGTAGTGGTCGATCCGGGTGGCGTACCGGCCGGGCTCGACGTGCGCGCCGGCGAGGATGGTGGCGATCCGGTTGCCGTGGCCGTTGTCGTCCTCGTCGGCGGTGACGATCAGCAGGCTGTTGTGCGTGCTGCTCCAGGCGGCGTAGCTGCCCAGGTGCGCGGCCAGCCACGCATCGCCCTGCGCGACGGTGCCGTCGTGCATGTCGTTGGCGAGGCTGGGTATCACGAACGAGACGGTCGGCAGCCGGGCCGGGTCGGCCGGAAAGGCGGTCAGCGGCTGGTTCAGGCCGGCCGGCAGCGCGGGGAAGTTCACCCACGGGTTGTGCTTGCGGGCGTAGTTGCCGCTGCCGCACCCGGGGTAGCCGGCAGCCGGCAGGTCCTCGGAGTAGCCGACGAAGCTCAGGCCGGCGGCCCGCAGCGCGGCGGCCAGGTTCGGGCCGGTGTAGCGGTGCGGGCAGGAGTCGCTGGTCAGCCCCTGGGTGGAGCCGGAGAACAGCGCCAGGTAGTTCGGCTGGCTGGGATGGGTCACCGCGTAGGACCGGGTCAGCAGCGCGCCCCGGGCCGCGAGCGAGTTCAGGAACGGCGCGCTCGGCCGGCCGATGATCTCGGAGTAGGCGTGGTTCTCGACCACCGCGACCACGATGTGGTCGAACCTCGGCACCCCGGTGGCCGCCGAGCTGGTGGGCGCCGAGGTCGCCGCCGAGCCGGTGGCCGGTGCCGAACCAAAGGTCGCCGGTGGACTCGACAAGATCGGCGCCGCCGCCCGCGGTGTCCGGTCGGTAGCTCGCCCGCCGCCGCATGCCGAGGCCGCCAGCACGGCAGCCAGCAGGACGGCGAACCGGCTCTTGCTCAGCTGCTCGGCCCGCCGATCAGGCCCGCGTCGAAGGCGCGGATCACCGCCGCCATGTCCTGGCTGCCGTAGCCACGCTCGCTGGCCACCCGGTAGACCTGGCTGAGCGCTGCCAGCAGGGTGGTGTCGGCGCCGGCCCGGTCAGCCGCCTCGGTGATCAGCCCCAGGTCCTTGCTGACGCCGTCCAGCGCGAATGCCGGGTCGAATTCCCCGGCCAGCATCTGCCCGCCTTTGAGATGGACATAGGCGCAGTCCGAGGCGCCGCCGCTGATCGCCTCCAGGAACAGCCGCGGCTCCACCGCCAGCCCGGACGCCAGCGTCAGCGACTGGGCGGCGGCGGCCGTGATGCTGGCGATCCAGGCGTTGCAGGCGAGCTTGAGGGCGGTGCCCTGGCCAGGCAGCTCGCCGGCGTGGACGGTGCGGGTGCTGATCGCGTCCAGCACCGGGCGCAGCTCGGCCAGCAGCGAACCGGGACCGCCGGCCAGCATCACCAGCTTGCCCTGCTCGGCCGGCTGCTTGGTGCCGAGCGCCGGGGCGTCCAGCAGCCGCAACCCGGCGGTCTCGGCCAGCGCCGCGGCCTGGGTGGTCGCGGCCAGCCCGATGGTGGCCGACTGCAACCAGATCGCGGACGGCGAGCAGGCCGGCGCCGCCTCGGTCATCACGTCCAGCACGGCATCGCCGTCGTAGAGCATGGTGAGGACCACGTCCGCGCCGGACACCGCCTCGGTAACCGATCCGGCGACCAGCGCGCCGTCGGCGGCCAGCGGCTGCGCCCGGCTCGCGGTGCGGTTCCAGGCCCGGACCGGGATCTGGTTGCGCAGCAGCGAACGGGCCATGCCGGCCCCCATGATCCCGGTGCCGAGCACCGCCACGGTGGGCGTCCCGGTCGCGGCGGTCACCGGGCCGGCCCGCCCGGCCGTCCGGTGCCGGACCGGCCGGTGGCTAGGATGGGACCTGCTCGGCCAGGAGCAGAAACTGTGCTGCAGTGGCCGGATCGGGCGCACTGCGTCTGGAGACGGTGTGTCATGAAATCCTCCTACCCGCTGCCTGCTGCCCCGCGGAGTGCCGGGTGATCGCCCTGGCAGTGGTGGTCAGCCTGCTCGTCGTGTTCGGCAACCTCGCGCTGGTGGCGATGTTCGTGCTGCGCTGGGAACGGCGGGGCCAGCAACCGGCCGACGATCGGAGCCCGGCCGCCGACCGGCGGCCCGCCGGGGCGCGCAGCGGCTGAGCGACCCGATCAGCCGCGCACGATCCAAGCGTGCCCGGCTGATCGGCGTCCGGCTGATGGGCCCGGTCAGTCGTTCGGTTCCGCGGCACTGATGTCGGCCAGCGCCGAGGTCTCGTCCTGCTCGATCGCGATGTCACCCAGGCTGAGAATGCCGACCGCCCGGTCGTTCTCCACCACCGGAAGCCGGCGCACGGCGTTGCTGCGCATCAGCTGCACCGCTTGCTGCAGCGAGGTGTCCGGTGCGACGGTCTGCAGGTCGCCGGCCGAGCACGCCTCCCGGACCGGCGTCGAAGAGTCCTTGCCCTCGGCCACCACCCGGACGGCGATGTCGCGGTCGGTGAGGATGCCCACCACCCGGCCGTTGTCGAGCACCAGCACGTCGCCGATGTCGGCATCGCGCATCCGCCGGGCGGCCTCGGCGACCGGCTCGCCGGCCTCGACGGTCTCGGGATTGCGGGTCATCACGTCAGAAACGGTGGTAGCCATTTCGGGCCTCCTTGCTGGGGCCGATCTCCCTTGTCCAGCAGGCCGGGGAACCCCGACCGGCACACTCTCGCACGAGAGGAACCGGGGCGGGGGAGAGCGGCGGCACCGGGTCGCTGCTGACCGGATCCCCACCGTAACCTCAGCCGTGCCGGCCGTACCAACGCGACCGCTCCGGATAAACCCGCCCGGCGTAGTCGGCTGGTGCCGAACCGACCGGTCGCTGAGGGAGCCCGGGCTCAGCGCTCGATCCGGAACGCCTCTCCCGGTGCCCGGCCGGCCGGCTGGCTCGGGGTGGGGCTGTCCACCGCGAGCGGCGGGATCGGCAGCTCGACCTGCGCGCCGACGTCCAAGCTCAGCTGCGAGCCGTGGTGGTCGAAGCTCAGCGCGCCGTGGCTGCCGTCCACCACGGCGTAGCGGACCCGGTCGGCGTGCACCTCGACCCGGACCTTGCAGCCGCGCCAGCGCACCGCGAAGGACAGCCGGGAGATCGCCGCCGGCAGCCGCGGAGCGAAGCTGAGCCGGCCGCCGTGGTCGCGCATCCCGCCGAACCCGCAGACCAGCGCGATCCAGGCCCCGGCCAGCGATGCGACGTGCACCCCGTCGCGGGTGTTGTGCTCCAGGTCGCGCAGGTCCATCAGGGCGGCCTCGCCGAGGTAGGCGTGCGCCAGGTCCAGGTGTCCCACCTCGGCGGCGATCACGGCCTGCGAGCATGCCGACAGCGAGGAGTCCCGGACGGTGATCTGCTCGTAGTAGCCGAACGCGCCGGCCTTCTCCTCCAGGCTGAAGGAGTCGCCGCACCAGTGCAGGGCCAGCACCAGGTCGGCCTGCTTGACCACCTGCTTGCGGTAGATCTGGAAGTACGGCGAGCGCAGCAGCAGCGGGTAGCCCTCGGAGGCGGCACTGGCCGCGAAGTCCCAGACCTCGTGCCGGTGGTAGCCGCGGTCTTGTTCCGGGATGCCGCGCTCGGCGTCGTAAGGGACCGCCATGGTGTCCGCGGCCGCCTGCCAGGCCTCGATCTCCCGCTCGTCCACCCCGAGCTCGCCGGCCTGGTCCGGCCAGCGCCGGGCGGCGTCGGCGGCGTAGCTGAGGTTCCGGGCCGCCATCAGGTTGGTGTAGGTGTTGTCGTCCACGATCGCGGAGTACTCGTCCGGCCCGGTCACCCCGTCGAGGTGGAACCGGCCGTCGGTGCCGGCGTAGCCCAGCGAGTGCCAGAGCCGGGCGGTCTGGACCAGCAACGGCAGCGCGCAGCCGGCCTCGAAGTCCTCATCGCCGGTCCACTGCACGTACCGGACGGCCGCCAGCGCGATGTCGGCGTTGATGTGGAAGGCCGCGGTGCCGGCCGGCCAGTACGCGCTGGTCTCCTGCCCGCGGATGGTGCGCCAGGGGAAGGCGGCGCCGGCCAGTTGCAGGACCCGGGCCCGCTCCAGCGCCAGGTCCAGCGTCGAGTGCCGCCAGCGCAGCGCGTCGGCCGCGGCCTTCGGGGCGGTCGCGGTCAGCACCGGCAACACGAAGCTCTCGGTGTCCCAGAAGGCGTGGCCGTCGTAGCCGGGTCCGGTCAGCCCCTTGGCCGGAATGGCGCGCTGCTCGGCCCGGGCGCCGGCCTGCAGCACGTGGAACAGCCCGAACCGGACGGCCTGCTGCACCGCGTCGTCGCCGTCCAGCTCGACGTCGGCACCGTCCCAGAAGTCATCGACGTAGCGGCGCTGCTCGGCCAGCAGCTCGTCCCAGCCGGTGTGCAGCGCCGCCGACAGCGCGGCGTCGACCTGGTCGCGCAGCGCCGGGATGCTGCGCTGGCTGGACCAGCCGTAGGCGACGAACTTGGTGACCGTCAGCGTCTGGCCGGCCGCCAGCCGCGCGCCGACGGTGGTGCGCGACCAGTCGGGCTGGACGTAGGTGTGCGAGTCGAGCTCGGTATCGCTGTCCAGGACGTGGTCGACGGCGGCGGCCATCCGCAGCTGCGAGACCCGGGTGCGGTGCAGCAGCGCGGACCGGTTGCCGCTGGAGCTGTGCTCGACCGCCTCCAGCGGGCGTTCCAGCACCGCGGCCACCCGGGGGTCGCCGGACTGCTTGGGCAGCTCCTCGTTGGCCACCAGCTCCGACTGCACCACCACCCGGACCGGGGCGTCGAGCGCCTCGACCTGGTAGCGGATCGCCAGAATGGCGCGCTGGGTGAAGGAGACCAGCCGCTCGGAGCGCACCCGGATCCGGGTACCGGCCGGCGAGATCCACTCGACGGACCGGCGCAGGGTGCCGGTGCGCAGGTCCAGCACCCGCTCGTGCCGCACCGGGGTGCCGTAGCGCATGTCGAAGGGCTCGTCGTCGACCAGCAGCCGGATCAGCTTGCCGTCGGTGACGTTGACCACCGTCTGGCCGGACTCGGGGTAGCCGTAGCCGGCTTCGGCGTAGGGCAGCGGCCGGGCTTCGTAGAAGGAGTTGAGGTAGGTGCCCGGCAGCCCGCTCGGGTCACCCTCGTCGAGGGTGCCGCGCACCCCGATGTGGCCGTTGGACAGCGCGAACACCGACTCGCTCTGGGCCAGCATCTCCAGGTCGAGCCGCAGCTCCCGCACCTGCCAGGGCTCGATCGGGAACCGGGCGTCGGTGATCACCGGCCGCCCCCCGCCGGTTCGCCGCCAGCCGGTTCGCCGCCAGCCGGTTCGCCGCCAGCCGGTTCGCCGGCCAGCAGCTCGGCCAGGTCGCGCACCACCACGTCGGCGCCGTGCTCGCGCAGCTCGTCGGCCTGCCCGACCCGGTCCACGCCCACCACGTAGCCGAACCGGCCGGCCCGGCCGGCCGCCACCCCGGCCAGCGCGTCTTCGAACACCGCCGCCTGGGCCGGCAGCACCCCGGCGAGCTCCGCCCCGGCCAGGAACGAGTCCGGGCTGGGCTTGCCGGCCAGCTGCCGCTGCACCAGCGTGACGCCGTCGATCCGGCCCTCGACGAAGCGGTCCAGCCCGGTGGTGCGCAGCACCAGCTCGGTGTTGGCGCTGGAGGAGACCACGATGCGGCGCAGCCCGGCCCGCTCGGCGGCCTCCAGGTAGCGCCGGGAGCCGGGGAAGACCGCCACCCCGTCCTCGGCGATCCGGCGGGTCAGCTCGGCGTTCTTGCGGTTGCCCACCCCGTGCACGGTCGAGGCGGTCGGTGGGTCGTCCGGGCTGCCCTCGGGCAGGGTGATGCCGCGGGAGGCCAGGAAGTCGCGCACGCCGTCCTCGCGCGGCTTGCCGTCCACGTAGCGCTCGTAGTCGGTGTGTTCGAACGGCCGGAAGCTCGCGCCGTCGCGGGCCCGCAGGAATTCGTCGAAGGTGTGCTGCCAGGCCACCGCGTGCACCGCCGCGGTGTCGGTGAGCACCCCGTCGAGGTCGAACAGGCAGGCCAGCACGCCGTCGGGCAGCCCCAGTGCCATCTCAGCCCCCTGCACAAGAATGGCCGGAACCGGGTGGTATTTCACCCTGGCCGGACAGCTTCCAAGGCTAGTTGCAGTCAAGCCGGGCGGCCTGTCCGGCGCGCTGGACGAAGCCTTTGTAAACGGGATGGGACGGTTATTCAAAGCCCAATGACAGCAAGGTGCGAAGCGCGTAAGGTCTGCGGCAATCCTCCCCAGCCGGTGAGTTACCACTCGTTTATCTTCTGCAATTCAGTCACCCGCCGTAGTCAGCCAGCGAAGTTTATGGAGTTTGCGCAATGACCATGGAGCAACGGGCGGATGCGACGTGGGCAACCGATGCCGGCTGGGTCGACGAGGTGCTGCTGGCCGGCCCCGACTCCGCGGTGTGCTTCCGCGTTCCCGATCCGATCACCCGCGACCAGTTGCGCCGGCTGGTGGCCGACCGGCGGGAGCGGCTGACCGCCGCGGGGCTGCGGCCGGGCGGTGCCGCGGCGCTGCGGCTGCCGCCCTCGATGGCCTACGTGGCCAACCTGCTGGCGGTCTGGCAGCTGGGCGCCCAGGCGATCCTGCTCGACTACCGGCTCACCGACCACGAGGTGGAGCAGGCCCGGCAGCGGCTGCTGCCGCAGGTGATCGTCTCCCCGCAACGGGTGGCCGGCGGCCTGCGGGTCTTCTTCGACGTCGAGGACACCATCAGCTCGCACGGCGCGCAGCCGGCTCCCAGCGAGCACGCGGTCATCCAGCTGAGCTCCGGCTCCACCGGGCCGTCCAAGGTGATCGGCCGGACGGCTGCGGACCTGATCGCCGAGATCCGCCGCTACACCCAGATCGACGGGGTCGCCTCGCCCGGCGAGCGGATCATCCTGCTGCCGTCGATGGTGCACGTGCTGGGGCTGGTCGGCGGGCTGCTGTACGGGCTGCACGCCGGCGTCGAGCTGGTCCCGCCGCAGCGGCTGACCGGCGACAGCATCCTGGACGCGATCGAGAGCACCGCGACGCCGGCCACCGTGCTGGGGGTGCCGTTCCACATCAACCTGCTGAGCGCCACCGCGCCTGAGCGCCGGCCGGCGCAGCTGCGCCGGATGACCACCGGCGGCGAGCTGGTGCCGGCGGCCACCGCGGCCCGGTTCGCCGACCGGTTCGGCGTGCCGCTGGGCAACATGTACGGCATGACCGAGGTCGGGGTGATCGGCACCGACCTCGACGGCAGCCACCGGCCCGCGGTGCGCCCGGCGCCGGGCATCACCGTGCGGGCGGTGGACGGCGAGCTGCAGATCGCGCGCGAGGCCTCGCCCTACCTCGGTCCGGCGGTGCCGGACCGGTGGTCCGACGGCTGGCTACGCACCCGGGACGCCGGCCGGGTGGACCCCGACACCGGCCTGGTCACCATCCTGGGCCGGCTGGACTCCCAGGTCACCATCGGCGGCCTGCAGGTGGATCTGGCCGAGGTGGAGAGCACCATCGGCGCGCTGCCCGGCGTGACGGCGGCCGTGGTGCTGTTCGACGAGGTGATCGTGGCCTACCTGCAACTGCAGCCGGACTGCCGGGTGGAAGACATCGAGGCCCGGCTGGCCACCCTGCTGGCCGGCTACAAGCGGCCGCAGCTGTACCAGGTCTTCGATCAGTTCCCGCGCACCACCACCGGCAAGCTGGTTCGCGACCGCGCCGTGCTCCGGGCGGGCACGACATGATCGCCCTCGTCCTGCACGACCAGCGCCGAGACCGGCACCCCGGAGGCGACCGCCAGCACCCAGCCCGGGTGCGGTGCCGGGTGGGCAAGCCACAGGCCGTCCGGGACCGGGTGGAAGCTGCCGTCGGCAACCGGTGGCAGCGGCACCCGGCGGCGCAGCCCGGCATCCCGCAACCCGACGCCCAGCGCCTTGCCGAGCGCCTCCTTCGCCGTCCACAGCAGCAGGAAGTCCCGCGGCCGGTCGGCCGCCGGCCGCTCCCGCAACCAGTCGGCCTCGACCGGGTCGAACCAGCGCTTGGCCAGCCGGCTGATCTCCGGCCGGGTTTCGCCCTCCAGGTCGATGCCGACCGGGCCGGCCAGGCTCGCGGCCACCGCGAGCAGGCCGGGACCGTAGCTGAGGCTGACCCAGACGCGCGCGCCAGAACCGCCGGCGGTCCGTACGACCGGCTGGCCGGTCGGCTCCCGGCTGACCACGACCTGCCTGACCTCGACCTCCAGCAGCCGGGCACCGGCCTCGACCAGCAGCCGGCGGGCCTCGGCCCGCGACCGGTGCGGACAGGCCACCACCCAGGCGTGCACAGTGCCCGTTCCGGAATCTCCATGCCAGCCCACGGAAAGAAGGTACCCAATGCAGAATGAGGTCCGCGCTTTCGTCGTCGCCTCGTTGATCGACATGAACTACGACGTCGAAGGGCTCGACGACGACACCACGCTGGGCCCGTCCGGCTTGGACCTGGAATCGCTCGCCCTGGCCGACCTGTTGATGCGTACCGAGGACCACTACCACTTCCGGTTCCGCGCCGAGGAGTCCGAGGCACTGGCCCTGATGACCGTCGGTGAGTTCACCGCCGCGGTGGCCGAGCGGGTCTCCCAGACGGCCGGCAGCAAGCAGGGCTGATGCCGGACACTCCGAACCTGGACCGGGACGACGTGCTCGCCATGCTGACCCCGCTGGGCACCCGTGGCCCGGATTCGACGCTGGAGCGGCTGAGCTCGATGGAGGTCGCCTGGCTGGTGCACCAGGTCGAGCAGCGCTACGGCATCGAGCTCGACCTCGACGACGAGCAGCTGGCCCGGCTGCGCACCATCACCGACGCGGTGCAGCTGCTGGGGGAGTCGGTCCGGAGCAGCCATGGCTGAGGTCCTGCCGGTCGGCATCACCGGCCTCGCGGTGCTCAGCGCGCTCGGCCGCGGCAGCGAGCCGCAGCTGGCTGCCGCGCTGTCCGGCACCGCCGCGTTCGGGCCGGTCCGGCGCTTCGACGTCAGCGGCCGCCGGGTCGGCCTCGCCGCCACCCTGGACCGGGCCGGCAGCCTCTCCGACGAGCTCGCCGGGGTGGTCGAGCAAGCCTGCCAGGACGCCGGGCTGACCGCCGGCCAGCGGGCCGCCACCCCGCTGCTGCTCGCTGTGCACGGCCATCCGGGTGCCGGCGCGGAGGCGGTGCGGCTCGCCGAGCGAGCCGGCCTGGCCGGTGCCGGCCGGGTCTACATCGGGGCCTGCGTGTCGGCCAGCACCGCCGTCGCCGACGCCGCGCTGCTGATTCGGCGCGGTGCCGAGCGGGTGCTGGTGGCCGCCGGCTACCTGGTGGAGTCCGACCAGTTCGCCCTGTTCGACGCCGGCCAGGCGCTGGCCACCGACGGGGCAGTCCGGCCGTTCAGCGCCGGCCGGACCGGGCTGCTGCTCGGCGACGCGGTCGCCGCGGTGCTGCTGGAGTCCGAGGCGGCGGCCGCCGCCCGTGGCCGCCGGCCGGCGACCCGGCTGGTGGGCTGGGGCCGGGCCGGCGACGCCTACCACCCGTGCCAGCCGGCCCCGGACGGCGGCGGGCTTGCGCGGGCCGTCGAGGCGGCGCTGCGGCGGGCCGGCGTGGCACCGGACGCGCTCGGCTACATCAACGCCAACGCCACCGGCACCCAGCTCAGCGACGCCGCCGAGGCCGCCGCGCTGCGCACCGCGCTCGGCGCCGCGGCGGACCGGATCCCGGTCAGCTCGACCAAGGCGGTGCACGGCCACGCGCTGGAGGCCTCCGGCCTGCTGGAGCTGGTGATCACGGTGCTGTCGCTGCAGGCCGGCAAGCTGCCGGTCAACGCCGGCTACCTCGGCCCGGACCCGTCCTGCCCGCTGGACGTCATCGCGGGCTCGCCCCGGCCGGTGGCCAGCCCCTACGCGCTCAGCCTGAACTCGGCCTTCGGGGGCGCGAACACCGCCCTGCTGGTGCAGGCGACATGACCGCCATCTCCTCCGACCGACTGGCCGTGCTGAGCGAGTACCGCTGGCCCGAGCAGCCGGCGCGCGAACTGCCGGTGCTGCCCGGCTACGTGCTGTCCTCCTTCAGCCCGCTGGTCGCCGCGGCCGCCGAGGGCTGCCTGGGCGGCCACTACGGCGAGCAGGCCGCGACGGCGTCCCGGGAGCGCACCGCGGTGCTGCTGGTGACCGCCGGCAACGACGTGGTCAGCGCCGGGCACGTGCGCGACAAGGTCGCCGCCGGCCGCCGGCTGGGCCCGCTGTTCTTCTTCCAGATCGCACCCAACAGCGTGGTGGGCCAGTTGACCGCCCGCTGGGGCCTGGGTGGCCCGGTGGTCGGCATCAGCCCGGTGGGCGACCCGCTGGCCGACGGGCTGGCCGAGGCGGAGCTGCTGCTCGAGGACGGCGACGCCGACGAGGTGCTGCTGATCCTGGCCGAGCAGGCCGACCCGGCGGTGCCGGACTCGGTTGACCGGGCGCACGCGCTGCTGCTGGCCGGCAGGGCCGCCTCGTGAAGGTGCCCAGCCGCGGTGCGCTCGCCGCCGATCCGCTGATCGGCGCCGGCAACGTCCTGCAGCGGCTGCTGGATCTGGGTGCTGACCCAGACGGGCCGGGGCTGAGCTTCGACACCGCGGTCGAGCAGCACCCCGCGGAGCACCCGCTCACCCTCGGCCAGCTCGACGAGCGGGTCGCCGCCCGGGCCGCGGCGCTGCACGCCCGGGGATTCGGCCCGCGGGATCCGGTGGCGATCTGGTCGGCGACGGCGGCCGACCAGATCCTGTCCTTCCTGGCGGCCAACCGGCTGGGAGCGATCCCCGCGCTGGTGAACGGCAACCTGCCGGCGGCCACGGTGGCGGCCTACGTCCGCGGCCTGCGGGCCCGCGCGGTGTTCGCCGACGCCGACCGGCTGGCCCAGCTGGCCGGCCACGACCTGGGCGAGGCCGTCCCGGACGCCGTCGTCGAACTAGGGGAGGCCGACCCGGACGCCGCCCCCGCGCCGTACCGGCACCATCGCGACGACCCGGTGGTGCTGACCCACACCTCGGGCACCACCGGCATGCCCAAGGCGGTGCTGCACACCCACGCCAGCCTGTTCGCCGCCACCCGCCACCTGCTGAGCATGCCGCAGGCCCAGGGCACCCGGCGGATCCTCAACGCGCTGCCGGCCGCGCACACCGCCACCGTGCTGATGGTCAACCAGGCGCTGGCCAACCGGGCCGGTTTCCTGGCGCTGTCGTCCCAGCAGGGCGCCCGGGTGCTGGCGGCGATCGAGCGCTGGCGTCCCGAGGGGGTCTTCGGCTTCTCGGTGACCTGGGCCGAGCTGGCCCGGCTGGACCTGGCCGGCTACGACCTGGACTGCGTCCGGCTGTGGTTCAACACCGGCGACTGCACCCATGAGCCGCACGTCCGGCACCTGGTGGCGGTGGGCTCGCACGAGGAGATGACCCGGCAGGGCGTGGTGCGCCGCGCCGGCTCCAGCTTCATCGACGGCCTGGGCTCCAGCGAGATGGGCCACTCGATGTTCCACATCACCCACCGCGCCGACACCGACAGCTACGACCGGTGCATCGGGCAGCCGTACCGCTTCGTCGAGGCGGCGGTGCTCGACGACGACGGCGAGCCGGTCGCCGACGGCGAGGTGGGCCACCTAGGCATCCGGTCGCCCTCGCTGTCGCCGGGGTACTGGAACGACTCGCTGACCAGTTACCGGGCCCGCCGCAACGGCTACTACCTGACCGGGGACCTGGTACGCCGGGACGCCGACGGGCGGTTCTTCCACCTGGACCGGGCGGCCGACTCGGTGACCGGCCCGGACGGCACCCGGTACTACACGGCGCTGGCCGAGGAGCGCATCCAGGCCGCCTGCCCGCAGGTGGCCGACTGCACCGTGGTGATCAGGCGAACCGAGGACGGCGTCGTCTCGGACGTGCTGCTGGACGTGGACCCGGCCGCGAACGCCGACCTGGACCAGCTCAGCGCGGCGGTGCGCGCCGCCCTGGACCCGGCCACCGCGGCGACCGTGCGGCGGATCGCGATCACCCCGGCCGAGCAGGTGCCCAAGGGGGCCACCGGCAAGGTGCGCAAGGCCGTGCTGCGGGCGCAGGAGCCGGTCCGGTGAGCGCCGAGGCGACCCGCCCCGGCGTGGTGATCACCGGCATCGGCATGCTGACCCCGGTCGGCACCGGGATCGCCGAGGTGTTCGACGCGGTGTGCACCGGACGCTCGGGCCTGGCCCGGCCACCGGAGGGCCATCCGGTCGCCGGCTCCATCGAGGTGGCCGGCATGGTGGGCGCCCTCGACGCGACCGGCATCGGTTCCGGCCCGGAGCGCAAGACGCTGGACCGGACCATCGTGCTGGCCCTGCTGACCGCCCGGGCGGCGCTGGCCGACGCCGGGCTGGTGGTCGGGCAGGACGTCCGGCCCGACCGGGTCTCGGTGATCCTCGGCGGGGTGGGCGGCATGTCCACCCTGGAGTCGCAGGTGCTCGACCGCGCGGCGCGCGGCCGGGTGGGGGTCAGCCCCTACCTGCTGACCGGCATCCTGCCGAACATGCCGTCGGCCCGGATCGCCATCGAGCACGGCATCCGCGGCTACACCTCGGTGGTGGGCACCGCGTGCGCCTCGGGCGCCCAGGCGATCGCCGACGGGATCCGGCTGATCCGCTCCGGCGAGGCGGACGTGGTGATCTGCGGGGCCAGCGAGGCGCCGCTGTTCCCGACCTTCGCCGAGGCCTTCGACAACGCCCGGGCGCTAGCCCGGGACTGGGACGACCCGAGCCAGGCCAGCCGGCCCTTCGACCGGCGCCGCAACGGCTTCGTGCTGTCCGAGGGCGCGGCGTTGCTGGTGCTGGAACGGGCCGCACACGCCGACGAGCGCGGCGCCCGGGGCTATGCCGACCTGGTCGGCTACGGCGTCAGCACCGACGCCTACCACCCGACGGCTCCGGATCCGGCCGGCACCGGAGCCACCGCCTGCATGCGCGCCGCGCTCGCCGACGCCCGGATCGCGCCCGATCAGGTCGGCTACGTCAATGCGCACGGCACCTCCACCAAGCTCGGCGACGTCGCCGAGTCGCACGCGATCGGTCAGGCGTTCGGCACCGCCCGGCCGGCGGTGAGCTCCACCAAGTCGCTGACCGGGCACATGCTGGGCACCTCGGGGGTGGTGGAGGCCGCGATCAGCGCGATGGCGCTCAACTGCGACATCCTGCCGCCCACCTACAACCTGACCGATCCGGATCCCGAGTGCGAACTGAACCACATCTGTGACCGGCCGCTGTTGACTGCAGCGCAGTACGCGATGTCGAATTCCTTTGGCTTCGGCGGACAGAACGTCACCCTGCTGTTCGGCCGCAGCGCCACCCCACGCCGCCACCCAGCCGTCGCTGTCGCCGGCACCCAGGACGACCACGCACGCGAGGAGAACACCCCATGAACATCTTCGATATCGACCATCTGGAGTTGTTCGTCGGTGACGCCCAGCAGGCTGCCTACTACTACGGTTCGGCGTTCGGGCTGGAGGCCGCCGGCCGCGGCGGGCCGGAGACCGGGCTGATGGACCAGCGCTCGCTGCTGATGGCGCAGGGCGAGGTGCGGCTGGTGCTCACCTCGGGCCTGGCCGCCGAGCACAACGCGGTCAGCTACGTCCAGCGGCACGGCGACGGCGTGGCGGTGGTGGCGATGCGGGTCGACGACGTGGCGGAGTGCTTCGCCGAACTGGTCAGCCGCGGCGCGGCCCCGGTGTCGCCGCCGCGCTCGTTCACCGACGGCACCTCCTCGGTAACCTTCGCCGACGTCGGCGGGTTCGGCGACGTGGTGCACCGGCTGGTGCAGCGCGAGGGCGACAGCTTCCTGCCCGGGCCGATCGAGATGCTGGAGCGGGAGCCGAACGAGCACCCGATGTTCTCCCGGATCGACCACCTGGCCATCTGCGTGCCGGCCGGCAAGCTGCAGGCCACTTCGGACTTCTACCAGGAGGTCTACGGCTTCGCCGAGATCTTCACCGAGTACATCGAGGTGGCCGGCCAGGGCATGAACTCGGTAGTGGTGCAGAGCCCGTCCGGCGGGGTGACCTTCACCCTGATCGAGCCGGACGTCGAGCGGCGGCCCGGCCAGATCGACGACTTCCTGCAGTGGCACGCCGGGGCCGGGGTGCAGCACATCGCGCTGATCACCGACGACATCGTCTCGGCGGTGGACCACCTCGGCGCCCGCGGGGTGCGCTTCCTGTCCACCCCGGACGCCTACTACCGCACCCTGGAGCAGCGGGTCGGCCATGTGGACGCGTCGGTGGCGGATCTGGCCCGGCTGGGCATCCTGGTCGACCGCGACCACTGGGGCCAGCTGCTGCAGATCTTCACCGAGTCCACCCACGTCCGGCGCACGCTGTTCCTCGAGGTCATCGAGCGCCGCGGTGCCCGCACCTTCGGCAGCGGGAACATCCGCGCCCTGTACGAGGCAAAGGAACGTGAGATGGTGCACGCACCCACCCCGATGGCCGCCGATCCCGACCCCGAACCCATGGAAGTGTGACGATGACGACGACCAGCACCGAGTTCCGCCTCACCGCCGAGGAGGAGGCGCTGCTGCCCTCCGACGCCGACGTCCGCTTCTACGCCGAGCACGGCTGGTACCTGTCCGGCAAGCTCTTCTCCGACGCCGAGATCGACGCCCTGGTGGCCGCCAGCGACGACTACTACGACGGCGCCCGGGACCGCCGGTTGCCCAACCGGCCGGCCAAGCTCGCCTACTGGGAACCCCAGCACGGGCAGGTGCAGCGGCACAACGACTACGTGCACTACGAGAGCGACGCGATCGCCGCGATCCTGCGCAAGCCGCTGGTCGGCGCGGTTGCCGCCCGGCTCGCCCAGGCCGAGGAGATCCGGATCTTCCAGTCCACCATGATCTACAAGCCGCCGGTGGCCTCCGAGCCGACCAACGTGGTGCCCTGGCACTTCGACAAGCACTACTGGTCCTGCTGCAGCTCGGAGAAGATGCTCACCGCGTTCATCCCGTTCCACGACTGCGGGGTGGAGATGGGCACCATCACCATGGTCGACGGCAGCAACCGCTGGGAGGAGATCGGCACCGACGACAGCACGGTGCGGCACTTCGCCGAGCGGGACAAGTCCCAGCTGGACGTGATGCTGGCCGAGAACGCCGCCCACAACGGCGCCGAGGTGGTCAGGATCCCGATGGAGATTCCCAAGGGCCACATGAGCTTCCACCACTGCCGCACCTACCACGGCAGCGGCGCGAACCTGAGCGGCCGGCCGCGCCGGGCGATCTCGCTGCACCTGCAGGACGGCGACAACGCCTTCCGGGAGTTCGGGCTGTCCACCGGGGCGCTGGCCGGCTACAACCACGACAGCCTGGTCCGGCGGACCGCCGAGGGCTACCCCGACTACTCCGACCCGGTGTACTGCCCGACCCTGTGGCGGTCATGAGCGCATCGACCACTTTTCGGTGGGGCAGCACCGAGACCGGCTGGGAGACGCTGCCGGAGCCGGTGCGCGAGCAGATCGTGGCCTGCGGGGTGCGGCACTGGCGCGAAGTGCACCAGAACGTGCCGAGCTACAACCAGACCTGGCGGCCGCTGCGGCCGGTGATCATGACCTCGTCGATGTTCACCGCGCTGCACGAGGTGTCGGTGCGGATCGCCGAGCTGATCCTCGAGGCCTGCCGGCGCCGGGCCGGCACCGCCGGTGAGCTGCGCCGGGCGCTGGGCGTGCCCGCCGGCCGGATCCGGCTGCTCGACGACGACGAGCCGCTGACCTCCGAGCTGCTGGTCTCCAGCCGACCGGACGTGCTGTTCAGCGGCGGGGTGCCCAAGTTCGTCGAGTTCAACATCGACGGGGCGCTGGGCGGCGCCTTCGACTCGGACAACCTGGCGGCCAACTTCGACGCGGTGTACCGCGCCGAGGGGATCAGTGAGGCGGCCGGCATCTACCGGCCGCCGTCGGCGGTGGACGGCCGGCTGCGGACGGTGGCGCGGTGGCTGGGGCCGGCCGAGGACCGCCGGGTGGTGATGGTGTCGGACTGGAGCGTCGGCCACGCCGGCCCGGCCGACCAGCGCGAGTTCCTGAACTTCCTGAAGCCGGTCAGGGACCGGGCAGCACTGGCCGGATTCGAGCTCGTTCCGTACTGGCTGGACTGGCTGGACGCCGACGAGCAGGACCGGCTACTGGTGGACGGCCAGCCGTTCCGCACCGTGCTGCGGATGTTCGTACCCGACATCCCACCGCCCGGTCCCGGCGTGGATGCCCTGGAACGGGTGGTCCGGGCCGGCACCGTGCGGTGCTTCACCTCGGCGACGACCTGGCTGCTCACCAACAAGCTCACCCTGGCATGGCTGTGGGAGGACCTGCCGCAGCTTTCCGAGGCCGACCGCGACCTGGTCCGGGCGCACATCCCGGCCACGGCGCTGCTCACCGCCGACCAGGTGCCCGACGCGGTTGCCCGCCGGAGCGAGCTGGTGCTCAAGCCGAGCGACGGCACCAACGGCCGGGACGTGCTGCTCGGCCCGGACGCCACCCCGGAGGAGTGGCGCGCCGCACTCGAGCGGGCCGCGGCCGGTGGCGCCTTCCTGCTGCAGGAACTCGTCGTGGGCGATCTGTTGCCGATGGACTTCGTCAACATGGCTACCGGAGAGGTGGTCTCCCAGGGCGTGCCGTGCTGCTTCGGCCCGTACCAGTTCGGCGGCGAGCAGTGCGGCGGCGAGACGCGGATAGGCTTCCCGGGCGGCGGCTCCGTGCTGAACGTGGCCTTCGGCGCGCTGGTCGACGGGTTCGCCCTGGTCGAGGGCTAGCTAGGCGAACTTCGCACCTTCGGCTCGCAGCATCTCAAACGGCGTGATCCAGGTGACTCCGACCGCGGCGCAGGCGTCGGGAATCTTGATCCGCTTCTTGGAGAGGGGGTCGGGCTTCTCGAGAGTCACCACTGCAAAGCCGAGCGTCAACGCCTGGGCGACGATGAAGTAATCAGCCGCCTGGAGGAAGTCCGACACCGCCGCCGCCTTGAAACCACTGCCGTTAGCCCACGCGCTCACTGAAGTGAGCGACGCTGCGTCCGCGGCTGTGGGTGCCAAGCTGAACGAGGCAGGCTGCGCCTTGACCCAGTTCGCCAACTCGTCTCCGCCGCTGACGATCTCGTCGTGCACCGCCTGAACGATGAATACCTTGCCCGCTGAGTGCTGTGCGGCCAACCAGTCCCAGAAGGCAGGCACGATGTCGAAGGCGAAGTACCGGTTCTTGGCGTCGATCAGTACGTTCGCGTCAAGCAAGTACATCAAGCGGCCCCGAGGCGCTGGCTCAGTTCCTCGAACGTCGAGAACTTCTTGAAGCCCAGCAGGCGGAATGCGTCCCGGTGCAGCGTCCTGCCTTCGTTCGTATCGGTCACCAACGCCCGGGCGAAGGTCCGGCTGACGCGAATCGGCTCGGTGTTGTAGAAGTTCCCGCCGCTACTGCCGCTGGTGGCCAGTTCCAGCACCCGTGCGAGCTCGTCCTGGTACGCACTTCGGTACACCGACCAGGGCATCAAACCCGCGTCATAGATCCGGCGAAGCACAACTAGGGTGCTCACCTTGTACAACTTCGCCAGCCGGTCCAGCTCTGCCGTGAGGTCGGGCCCTTCGGTGTACTCCTGGGCGATCGAGGCTCGTGGCACCAACAACTCGGCGGCCGCTCGATTGCACCACGCCTCCACCCCCGAGCCCATGTCCAAGTCGGCGAGATCAGGACGCGACAGGGCCGAGCCACCTAGTGCCAGGTGGGCCAGTTCGTGAGCCAACGTGAAGATTTGCGCTGCTTTGGTATCGGCACCGTTGACGAACACCACCGGCGCCAGCTTGTCAGCCAGTGCAAAGCCCCGGAATTCCTTCGGATTCAGCTTGCGATGAGTATCGCTGCCGACGACACCGTTGATCATGACCAGTACGCCGGCGTCTTCCGCGTGGTCGCGGAGACCGTTCAGCGCATCACTCCACGTCCTGAAGTCGGCTCGACGAGCCAGCCCGAAGCCGAGGAGGTCCCGCAAGGTTCCGGCGGCGACTTCGGGATCGTCGCTGACGCTGAAACTGCCGACCAGCCCGACCTCGTCGTAACCTCGCTCCTGGGCGAAGTCGCGGTACCAGTCCTGACGTAGCTCGCAGGCATACACCGTGTCGAGCAGGTCGGGCGTCGGCGTCAGCACATGCTCGTCACCGAACGTCCGGAAGTCCGGTAGCGGCACCTCTTCGACAGGCGGCTCATGCAGGAAGAAGAAGCCGATCGGGGTATGCGTGGCCTTGGCGTAGTTCTCCAGTTGCCGCATCGTGGGTGCGAGGGCACCGCTTTCCCACTGCTCGAGCTTCGGAAAGCGTTTGGCGAAGTCGCTCACCTGACGACCCGAACGCTTGCGGGCCCACACCAGCAGTTCGGGAGCGACGCTCACCCGGTTGGCCATGGCGCCGCTTCTCCTCCCTGCCCTCGATGCCTGCCAAACCCCAGACTAGGGCCGCGATCGCCATTGGTCCGGTCACGACCGCCTGAATATATAGCGCGGCTCCTACGTTAATTCGCACATCGGACTTGACGGGATCGACGACCGGTCGCCGTACCAGTCATAGTGGCGCGCTCCGGCTGTCCGCAGTCTTGCGCCAGGCGCCCAGTGCCCGGACCACCTCGGCCGCGGCGATGGCGTCGCTGCGGGCGTTGCCGTGCTTGCCGTCCGGCGCGTAAAGCTCCGGGTCGGCCGAGCGGGGATGCCGGCTCAGGTCCACGTGCACGCAGCCCGAGCGGCCGGCGACGGTGCGCAGTTGCTCGGCCAGCAACCCCAGCCGGCGCCGGAGCGACAGCCGGTACCGGTCGGGCAGGAACGGGCTGTGCGAGACGTCGAAGATGCCGATGATGACCGGCTGCGCCCCGGCCGCGCGCAGCTCGGCCAGCATCGCGGTCAGCTCCGCGGCGACCGCCTCGGCCTGCTCGGCAAAGTTCGGACGGAACGCGTCGTTGCCGCCGCACACCACCAGCGCCAGATCCGGCCGGAACGCCAGGGCCGGCTCCAGCTGCCCGGCCCGCACCTCGCGGGTCAGCAGGCCGTCCACCCCGAGGTTGCGGTAGTCCAGGTCCGGCGCGCTCGCCCGCAGCTCGGCGGCCACCCGATCGCTCCACCGCAATGGGGTGAAGCCCGGCACCGGGAAGAACGGGCCGTGCGCGACGCTGTCGCCGAGCACCACCAGCCGCCGCCACGGATGGCCGGTCAGCAACGCCCCGGCCTCGTCGGCCGCCAGGCAGTCCGGATCGGCGAGCTCGGCCGCGCGGTCGTCGGAATGGCCGGCCCGCTCGCCGGAATGGCCGGCCCGCTCGCCGGAATGGCCGGCCCGCTCGCCGGCGATCATGCCCGGCTCACCGACAGGTCGAGCCTGGCCCGCCGCTGGGCCGCCAGCGGTCCGGCCAGCACCGCCACGCAGACCAGCACCGCGGCCAGCAGGGCGGTGTGCAGCCCGAGCCGGCTGACCGCCCAGCCGGCGGCCAGCGCGCCGATCGGCACTCCGGTGAAACACACCGTTCCGCACAGGCCGATCACCCGGGTCTGCAGGGCGTCCGGCACCCGCTGGTAGAGCGCCGCGCCCAGGATCGGGTTCACCGAGGCGATGCCCAGCCCGGCCAGCACGTTCACCGCGACCACCACCAGCAGGTTGTCGCTCAGCGCGAGCACCAGCAGCCGGGGCAGGCAGCTGACCAGGCCGCCGATCACGAACACCGGGTACTGCGGCAGCCGGTCGGCCAGCAGGGTAAACAGCAGGGTGCCGCCCAGGGCGCCGCCGGCATAGGCGCCCAGTGCCAGGCCCAGGCCCTGGGGGGAGTGCAGCACGTCCCGGGCCCACACCGGGATGAAGACCGCCGTCGCCGCGGTGGCGAAGACGTTGAGCGCGAACACCACCCGCACCATCCGGGCCAGCGTCCGGTCCTCGCGCAGGTACCGGAAGCCGCCCCGCAGGGCGGTCAGGTACGGCTCGGCCGGGGCCTGCCGGGTGGCGGTACCGGCCTGGGCCGCCCGCACCACCACAGCCACCACCACCGCGCATCCGGCGAACGAGGCCGCGTCCAGCCACACCGCGCCGCGGGCGCCGAACCCCGCGATCAGCAGGCCGCCCAGCGGGGCGCCGAGCAGCGCGGCGAGCCGGCTCAGCCCCTCGTAGGTGGAGGTCATCCGGATCGCCGAGTAGCCCGCCGCCTGCCCCGCGGGGCGCAGCAGCACGTGCTTGACCCGGTCCCCGACGCCGCGCAGCGCGCCGGCGAGGGCCACCAGCACCAGCAGCAACGCCAGCCCGCCCTGATGGAAGGCCGCGATGCAGCCGACCGCCAGCGCGCTGCCGAGGTCGCAGAGCACCGAGCTGGTGCGCAGGCCCAGCCGGTCGGCGACCGGGGTGAGCAGCATGCTGGACAGCAGGTACGGGATCATCTCGGTGGCGGCCACCAGGCCCATGTCGGCCGCGCTGCCGGTGGTGGTCAGCACCAGCCAGGGAATGGCGACCAGCGAGATCTGGCTGCCCAGCGTGGACCCGATGTCCGCGCCGAGCAGGGCGAGATACCTGGCCCGCGGGCTCACGCAGGCCCGCTCGCGGCGCCGGCCGGCTCTGCCCCGGCCGGCTGGCTCGCCCGCGCCGCCCAGGCCGCCCGCAGCGCCTGCTTGTCCACCTTCGCCGAGCGGTTGCGCGGCAGCGCCGCCACGAACTCCACCGAGTGCGGCGCCCACATCTCGTTCAGCGTCTCACCGACCAGCTCGATCAGCTCCGCCTCGTTGACCCGGGCGCCCTCGGTGGTCACCACGAAGGCGTGCGGTACCTCACCCACGATCTCGTCGGGCACGCCGATCACCGCCGCCGCGCGTACCTCGGGATGCTCGGCCAGCGCGTCCTCGATCGGGCGGCAGAAGATCGCCCAGTTGCGCCGGGTGGTGACGATCATGTCGTGCACCCGGTCCACCAGGTACAGGTAGCCGTCGTCGTCGAGGTAGCCGAGGTCGCGGGTGCGTACCCAGCCCTCGACGATGGTCGCGGCGGTGAGCTCGGGCTGGCCGAAGTACCCGGAGAAGCTGAGCCTGCTGTGCACCCACACCTCGCCGGTCTGCCCGGTGGGTACCGGTGGTTCGGTGCCGGTCGGTCGGGCGAGCTCGGCGGTGTCGCGGATCTGGATCCGGACGTCGCCGAAGGGCGTGCCGCACGAGCGCAGCCGTTCCGGGTGCTCGGGGTCGTCGGTCAGGTTGGGCAGTGCGGTGATCACCACCGCCTCGCTGAGGCCGTACACGATGCGCAGCACCGGCCCGAACCGCGCGATGGCCTGCCGGAGCCGGGCGGGTGAGGCGGGCCCGGCGCCCACGTTGAACATGAACATGCTGGAGAAATCGGCTGTTTCGCAGTCCGGGTGGTCCAGCACCTCGTAGAGCATCGGCGGGGTCAGGAATGTCGAGTTGAGCCGTTCGGCCTCGACCACCCGCAGGAACGCCGCCGGGTCCCAGTCCTCCCGCAGGAACAGCACGCCGCCGGTGAACAGGTTGAACAGGCCGGTCATCTGGCCGCTGGCCAGCCACATCGGCGAGTGCGACAGGTGCCGCAGCACCGGGAAGCCGGCGGCCCGGAACTGCCGTCCCAGTTCGAGGATCTGGGCGTAGAAGCCGTGCTTGTGGTGCACCAGCTTGGGCGTTCCGGTGGTGCCGCTGGTCTGCAGGAACGACTCCGGCTCCGCGGTCGGGGTGTCCAGCGACCAGGCCGGCGCGCCCGGCGGCCGCGGAGCGGTCAGGTCCGGGCCGGCGCCGCCTGCGCCCATGCACAGCACCGGAATCCCGGGCAGCGCCGCGCTGATCTCGCCTCCGAGCTGGTTCGGGGCGGCAGGGTCGTAGACGAACACGTCGGGAGCGGCCAGTTCGGCGAACTGCATTATCTCGCGGCGGGCAGTCACCGAGGCGATCCACATCGAGCGGCAGCCCAGCAGGTGCAGGGCCAACTGCAGGACGGGTCCCGAGACGGAATTGCTCATCATCACCAGGACCGCGCTGCCCGATCGCACTCCGTGATCGGCCAGCGCAGCGGCGAGGTCGAGCACGTCCTGCCGCAGCTGGCGGTACGTCAGCCGCCGGCCGCCGCCGACGATGGCCTCGAGGTCGGCCAGCTCCTCGAAGAGTTCCAGGGCACCATGCACGTAACTGGCCCGGTTGCCGGATCGGGGCTGCACGGCACCTCCAGAATCCCGGTTTGTGGTTCGCACTCTACGAGAAATGCCATCCGTTACGACCGAAAGACGGGAAAAACTTCTTTAACACTCCCTTGACTGCCGAAGTTCGGCGGTACTACCTTTCGTTCCCATTGACCAGGCGCCGCTGACAGTTCCAACAATCCGGGGGTTCGAGCGCTGCGCCGTATGGAGGTTCACCTCGAATGTCTGGAATTTCGTCAAAAGCGAAAGGCACCGCAGTCACCGGTGCGCTGGCTCTGCTCGGGTCGGCGTTTTTGTTCACCGGATCCGGTGGCCTGGCCGCGGCCAGCTCACCGTCGGCGGCCACGCCGCAACCCGTGCACGGCCGGCAGTGGGCCGGTACCTGGATGGCCGCGGTCACCCACGGCAACTCCGCCGGTTCGACCAACACCGGGTTCACCAACCAGTCGGTCCGGCTGATCGTGCACACCACGGTCAGCGGCAGCCAGGTCCGGATCAAGCTGTCCAACGAGGACGGCGACCAGGCGGTGACCGTCGGGCACGCCACGGTGGCCAAGCCCGACACGAGCACCGCAACCCAGGCCGACATCGACGCCGCGTCCCTGCACCAGCTGAGCTTCGGCGGCCAGCCGTCGGCGGTGATGAACAAGGGTGCCGAGCTGCTCAGCGACCCGGTCGACCTGGCGGTCGGCAACGAGCAGGACCTGGTGGTCACGGTGTACTTCCCGACCCCGACCGGCCCGACCACCTTCCACGGCCAGTCCCAGCAGACCAACTTCGTCGGCTCGACCGACCTCGCCAATGACGTCAGCGGCTCCGGTTTCACCATCACGCGCACCTGCTGCTGGTTCTTCCTGTCCGGCGTGGACGTGCTGCGGCACACCAACTACGGCCCGGTGGTGGTGTTCAGCGACTCGCTGGGCGACGCCAACGGCAGCACCCTGGACGCCAACACCCGCTGGGCGAACCTGCTGTACAGCCGGCTGCTGGCCGCCCGCGGCAACGACGCACCGGCCGTGCTGAACGCCAGCCTGGCCGGCAACCGGCTCAACCACGAGGGCACCGAGCCCGGTGCCGGCGACTTCCCCGGCTTCGCGCAGCTCGGCACCAACGCGCTGGCCCGGCTGGACGACGACGTCTTCGACCAGATCGGCACCCGGACCGTCATCACCGACCTCGGCATCAACGACATCTGGATGTCGAACGACTCGGCGGACGCGATCATCGCCTCCCTGCGCCAGATCAACCAGCAGGTCAAGGAGCACGGCGCGGTCAGCCTGGTCGCCACCCTGGCGCCGTACAAGGGCAACGGCGGGCCCGGCGTCTGGACGCCGGAGAAGGACGCCACCCGGCAGGCCGTCAACGCCTACCTGCGCGGCAGCGACGAGTTCGACGGCCTGATCGACTTCGACGCGGTCCTGCGCGACCCGGCCGACCCCGCCCAGCTGCGGCCGGCCTACGACTCCGGCGACCACATCCACCCCAACGACCTGGGCAACCAGGCGATGGCCGACGCGATCTCGTTGCAGGCGCTGCTGAAGGGCCCGGATTCGGTATCCTGACCCGACCGGACAAACCGCATCCCTGCCCTGCCCGGCTGGCCCGGGCAGGGCAGGGATGGCGCGGGTGAGAAGCCGAGGCGATCTGAGAGGACTCATCCCGACCGTGACCGCCGATGAGATCCTCGCGCAGCTGCTGACCGACTCCGCGCGTGCCGACCCGTACCCGATCTACCGGCAGCTGCGCCGGCTGGGGCCGATCGCGCCGCTGACCCAGGAGATGGCCGGGGTCAGCCGGTTCGCGGCGGTGGCCACCGGCTACGACCTCATCGACTCGGTGTTGCGGGACGTCAGCTTCTACAAGCAGGCCACCCCCGGCGCCCGCCAGCACCCACTGCTGAGCACCTTCGACACCTCGATGATGTTCACCAACCCGCCCGAGCACACCCGGATGCGGGGCCTGTTCGCCAAGACCTTCACGCCCCGCCGGCTGGCCGCCATGGACCCGATCATCTCCGCCGTGGTGGACGACCGGCTCGACCGGATGGAACAGGCCGGCGCCGGGGGTGCCGTGCTGGACTACGTCGAGGAGTTCGCCGCGCAGATGCCGGCGCTGGTGATGGCGGCCTTCATCGGCATTCCGGTCGAGGACCTGGACTGGTACCGGGCCAGGGTCCGCCCGATCGACGCCTTCATGGACCTGGACGGCAAGACACCCGAGGCCCTGCAGCGGGCCGACGACGCGACCGAGGAGCTGCGCGGCTACTACACCAGGCTGCTCGACCAGCGCCGCCGGGACCCGCAGCCGGACCTGCTCAGCGCGCTGGTCGCCTCGGTGGACGCCGGGGAGCACCAGCTGACCGAGGCCGAGCTGATCAGCAACCTCATCGTGCTGTTCAACGCCAGCTTCGTGACCACCGTCTTCCTGATCGGCAGCGGCCTGCCGCTGCTGCTGTCCCGCCCGGACGTCACCGCCGCGTTGCCCGGCAACCCCGAACTGGCATCGGACTGCTTCTCCGAGATCCTGCGCTGCGAGAGCCCGGTTCAGTTCCTGGCCCGGTCGGCACCGGCCGACCTGGAGCTGGCCGGGGTGCCGCTGGCTCAGGGGGAGGTGGTGCTGTTGCTGGTGGGGGCCGGCAACCGCGACCCGGACCGGTTCGCCGATCCGGACACCTTCGACCCGGGCCGGGAGCAGCTTCCCTCGCTGGGCTTCGGTGCCGGCGCGCACTACTGCATCGGCGCCGCCGTCGCCCGGGCCGAGGCGCAGATCGCCCTGCCCCGGCTGTTCGAGCGGTTCCCCCGGCTGGCGCTGGCCGGCGAACCGGTCGGCAGCCACAGCCTGTTCCTGCGCGGCCTGACGTCCGTGCCCGTCACCCTGAACTGAGGTCGCACGACATGCCCCTGGACCCGCAGGTGGCGCGCTGGCGGGAGCGCCGGATCGCCGAGCAGGTGCGCCCGCTGTACACCCAGACACTGGCCGAGGCCCGGGCCGCCGACCTCGCCGAGATCCAGGCCGGCACCGGCACGCCGGAGCCGGTTTTCCAGGTGCTGGAGCTGAGCGTCCGGGTTGCCGGCGCGACGCTGCCGCTGCGGCTGTACCGGCCCACCGAGGCCAGCCCGCTGCCGGCGCTGGTGTACTACTTCGGCGGCGGCTGGACGCTGGGCCAGATCGAGACCTGCGACGGGATCTGCCGGACGCTGGCCAACGCCGCCGGCTGCGCGGTGATCGCGGTCGGCTACCGGCTGGCGCCCGAGCACCGGTTCCCGGTCGCGGTGCACGACTGCTACGACGCGCTCGGCTGGGTCGTCGAGCACGCCGGGCAACTGGGCCTGGACCCGGGCCGGCTGGCGGTCGGCGGCGACAGCGCCGGCGGCAACCTGGCCGCGGCCGTCACCCTGCTGGCCCGGCAGCGCGGCGGGCCGGCGCTGGCCGCCCAGCTGCTGGTCTACCCCAACACCTGCTACCGCGCCGGCACCCCGTCGCTGGCCGAGAACGACGACGAGAGCATGTTCAACCGCCGGTCGGTGGACTGGTACTGGGGCCACTACCTGGCCAACCCCGCCGACGGTGCGGACCCGCTGGCCTCGCCGCTGCTGGCCGGCGACCACAGCGGGCTGCCGCCGGCCCTGGTGATCACCGCCGAGTACGACCCGTTGCGCGACGAGGGCGAGCAGTACGCCGAGAAGCTGCGGGCCGCCGGGGTGCCCACCGAGTGCACCCGCTACGAGGGCATGATGCACGGCTTCTTCCTGATGTCGTCGATGCTCGACGGCGGCCGGCGGGCGGTGCGGCAGGCGGTGGCCTTCCTGCGCGCCAGGCTCGGCACCGGGCCGGCACCGGGGCCGGCGGTGGTGTCGCTGGCCGACTACGAGGCCCGCGCCCAGGCGCTGCTGCCGCCGCAGGTGTGGGACTTCGCCGCCGGCGGTGCCGGCGCCGAGACCGCGCTGCGGGCCAACCGGCAGGCGCTGGACGCGGTGGTGGTCTATCCCCGGGTGCTGGCCGGCGGCGGTCGCACCGACACCGCCACGAGCCTGCTCGGTACCCCCGCCGCGCTGCCGGTCGCGGTGGCGCCGATGGCCTACCAGCGGCTGATGCACCCGGCCGGCGAGGTGGCGATGGCCGAGGCCGCCCGCCGGGCGGGGGTGCCGATGATGCTCAGCGCGCTGAGCAGCTGCCCGGTCGAGGAGGTCGCCGGTACCGGGGTCGCGCTCTGGTTCCAGCTGTACTGGCTGGCCGAACGGCACGCACTCGAACGACTGATCGAGCGCGCCGAGGACGCCGGCATCGCCGCCCTCGTGGTGACCCTGGACGTGCCGGTGCTGGGCCGGCGGCTGCGCGACGTCCGCAACGAGTTCGCGCTGCCGGCCGAAGTGGTGGCCGCCAACCTCACCGACGGGTCGGGCAGCCGGGCGCACGTGGCGCACCGCGGCGAGTCGGCGCTGGCCGCGCACACCAGCTCGCTGTTCGGCTCGGCGCTGGGCTGGGCCGACCTGGAATGGCTGCGGGACCGGACCAGCCTGCCGCTGGCGCTCAAGGGCATCCTCGACCCGCGGGACGCTCGGCGGGCGGTCGACCTCGGCGCGGACGCGATCGTGGTGTCCAATCACGGCGGCCGCCAGCTGGACGCGGCACCGGCCAGCGTCGCGGCGCTGCCTGCCGTGGTGTCCGAGGTCGGGCAGCAGTGCCAGGTGCTGCTGGACAGCGGCATCCGCAGCGGGACGGACGTGCTGCGAGCGCTCGCCCTGGGCGCGGCCGGCGTGCTGGTCGGCCGGCCGCTGCTGTGGGCGCTGGCCGTCGACGGGGCCGCCGGGGCGGAGAGCGCGTTGGCGTTGCTGAACACCGAGATCCAGGAATCGCTGATCCTGGCCGGCTGCCCCGATCTGGCTGCGGTCCGGGACCTGCGCACCACCCAGGAGAGTTGCCGATGAGCGCCACCGCCGACCGGCTGCACGCCGGTGAGCTGGACACCGCCGAGCTGTTCGGGGCGCTGGAGGACCCGGCGCTGAACTCGATGAACTTCCTCAACGAGATCTCCTCCCGGTACCCGGACGCGATCTCGCTGGCGGCCGGCCGGCCGGTCGAGCAGTTCTTCGAAATCGACTCCCTGGACCGCTACCTGCGCCGGTTCTGCCGGCACCTGGAAGAGGACCTGGGCTACTCGCCGGCCGAGGTGCGGCGCACCCTGTTCCAGTACGGCCGCACCAAGGGCGTGCTGCACGGGCTGATCGCGGCCAACCTGGCCCGGGACGAGGGGATCTCGGTCGACCCGGAGGCGATCGTGGTCACCGTCGGCTGCCAGGAGGCGATGTTCCTGGTGCTGCGGGCGCTGCGCACCGGGCCGTCCGACGTGCTGCTGGCCGTCACCCCGACCTACGTCGGGCTGACCGGTGCTGCCCGGCTGGTCGAGATGCCGGTGCTGCCGGTGGCCGCCGGCCCGGGCGGCGTCGACCTCGACGACCTGGAGCGCCGGATCCGGGCGGCGCGGGCGGCCGGGCTGCGCCCGCGGGCCTGCTACGTGATGCCCGACTTCGCCAACCCGTCCGGGGTCAGCATGGACCTCGCCGACCGGCGGCGGCTGCTGGCGATGGCCGCCGCCGAGGGGATCCTGCTGCTCGAGGACAACCCGTACGGGCTGTTCCCGCACGCCGACGAGCAGCGCCGGCCCACCCTCAAGGCGCTCGACGAGCAGCGGACGGTGGTCTACCTCGGCTCCTTCGCCAAGACCGCGATGCCGGGCGTGCGCACCGGTTACCTGGTCGCCGACCAGCCGGTGACCGACGCGGCCGGCAACCGGGGCCTGCTCGCCGACCAGCTGTCGAAGATCAAGAGCATGCTGACGGTGAACACCTCACCGATCACCCAGGCCATCGTGGGCGGCAAGCTGCTGGAGAACGACCACAGCCTGCTGCGCGCCAACGAGCGCGAGCGCGCGGTCTACACCGCCAACATGCGCCAGATGGTGGCGGGGCTGGCGGCCCGCTTCCCGGATCCCGGCCTGGGGGTGAGCTACAACGTCCCGGTCGGTGGCTTCTTCGTGGTGGTCACCGTGCCGTTCGAGGTGGACGACGCGCTGCTGGAGCGCTCGGCGGCCGACTACGGGGTGCTGTGGACGGCCATGCACCACTTCTACGAGCCGGGCGTGCCGGTGCACGCGCTGCGGCTCAGCTGCAGCACGGTGACCCCGGAGCAGATCGAGGCCGGCCTGGACCGGCTGGCCCGGCTGGTCTACGACCAGCTGGGCCAGCACCGGCCCGGCTAGTCAGCGCAGCGGGTCGCCGTCGCCGTCCCGGTAGCGGGGGTCGGCGGTGGTCCCGCCGGCGGGGTAGTCCGAGTCCGCCACGGCGTCGTCGGTCCGGTAGTGCGGCTCGGCGGTGGCCTCGCCGTCCCGCAGGGTGGGGTCGAGCGTGCCGGCGCGCTCCTGCAGCCGCTGCGCCTCGGCCCGCTCCCGCTCGGCCTCGGCCAGCCGCTGCTGGGCCTCCCGCTCGGTGTCGGCGGCCCGCAGCTCGGCCTCGGCGCGTTCCCGCCGGGCCCGGGCGACCTGCTCCTCGGCGGCAGCCTGCGCGGACTCGGCCCGGGCCGAGCGCTCGCTTGCCTCCTGCAGGTGCTGCTGCGCCTGGACCCGCTTGCGCTCGGCCGTCCGCTCCCGCATCCGCGGCAGCACGAACAGCGCGAGCAGGGCGAGCACCACAAGAATCACGATGATGACGATGACGAGCGTTTTCATAAGGCACGTCCCTTCTGGTTGACCAGACGTTAACGTGCACCGCTATCAGACGTCACCACCGGGTCTGCCGCCGGCTCACTTGTTGCGCAGCACCCCGGTACGGCACAGCTCCTCGCTGATGGTGCGCAGCTTGGTGTGGGTGCGCTGGGATGCCTTGACCAGCAACGCGAAAGCGGCGTCCGGCGTCACCCGGAAGCGCTCCATCAGGATGCCCTTGGCCTGCCCGATCACGTCCCGGCTGTCCAGCGCGGTGGTCAGGTTGCGGTGCCATTCCTGGCCGGCCAGCGCGATCGTGGCGTGCGCGGCGAACAGGCTGGCCATCGCCTGGGACTCCTCATTGAAGGCGTGCGGCCGGGATGCCGCCAGGTTCAGCGCTCCCAGTACCCGGTCGCCGGTCACCAGCGGGGTGCACAGCATGCTGGCCACTCCCAGCTCGCGGGCTGCCGGAGTGAACAGCGGCCAGCGGTCCTCGGTCGCCAGGTCCGGCACCCAGACCGGCTCGGGCTGGCTGACCGCGTCCAGGCCGGGGCCTTCGCCCACCTCGTTCTGCAGGTCGACCACCTGCAGGGTCTCCGTTCCGGACGTGGCCTGGGCTGCCAGCCGTCCCGGCCCGGCCGGAGTGACCAGGATCGAGAACTCGGTGCCGGGAATGACGTCGGTCGCGCCCTCGGCGAGTACTACCAGCGGGTCGAGCTTGCCGGCCTGGACGGCCATGGCCAGCTCGGTCAGCGCCGCGGCGAAGACGGTGGTGGACTCGCCCCCGCTGTCGGGCAGCGTGGCGGAGCCGGGCACTCGCCAAGGTTCGCCCTGCGGGTCAGCCGCCTCGGCAGGATCAAGCAGTTCCGACATGCTTCCTTCCTATGGGGGTCAAACTCCGGTCCGGTCCGGACGGCAGTTGTGCTGGCAACCAGAATATGCGGAGACTCGCCTCGAATTCCAACCTCTGCAGCCGCCGGTCACGGGCCGGCCTCGATGCGCTCGCGCATGGCGGCCAACGGCCACCCGGTACGGGGCTCGCCGGCGCTGGTCCAGTCGTCGGTCCAGCCGTACCGCCACGGGTGGACGGCCTCCACCCACCAGGTGGCCCCGGCCGCGGCGTGCTCGGCGTAGCGCTGCTGCCGCGCCGGGTCGCCGCCCGCGGTCTCACCCGGAACGGCCAGGTCGAAGGGCGGCGCGTCCGGTGCCCGCAGCTCGGCCATCCGGGCCGCGACCGCCGCCGTGTCGGCGACCTCCCACCGCCCGTCCGGGCGCATCGGCACCACGCCGTCCCAGCGGGCCGCCCGGCGGAACGGCCTGGTGCCGGGCCAGCTGCCACCCACCCAGACCGGGATCCGCGGTTGCTGGACCGGCGGCGGGTAGCACACCGCCGACCAGTCCGGCCCGGCGGCGCGGTAGTGCCTGCCCTGGTGGCGGACCGGTTCCCCGGTCCACAGCCGGGCCAGCACCTCCAGGTGCTCGTCGAGCATGTCCCCGCGGACCGCCGGGTCGGCCTGCTCACCGCAGTAGTCCCATTCGTACGGGCCGGCGCCGGTGCCCACCCCCAGCACCAGCCGGCCGTGGCTGAGCCGGTCCAGGGTGACGCTCTGCCGGGCCACCACCAGCGGCCGGCGCCGGGGCAGCGGCGTCACCAGGATGCCCAGCCGGATCCGCTCGGTGGCGCACGCCGCCGCGGCCAGCGCGATCCACGGGTCGACCGCGTCGACCGGCCCGGCGGCGAAGGCGAACAGGTGGTCCCACAGGAAGAAGCCGTCCCACCCGGCCGACTCGGCGGCGGCGGCCCAGGCGGCCACCAGCTCGGCATCGACACCGGTTCCGAAGCAGGGGACCGACAGCCCGTGGCGCACCGCGGCAACCTATCGCGGCGGGCCGGCGTCCGCCGGGTACCAGACGGTCGGCACCGGATTACCGGGTGGTGAACCGGAAGGTCATCCGGCTGCCGTCCGAGGTGGCCACCATGCTCAGCCCGAGCGCGCCGACGTGCTTCCAGTCGGCCTTTTCCTGGGGCGAGGTGGACGGGTCGGCATCGAGGATCTGGCCGAGGTTGAGGTAGCCGATCAGGGTCGCGTTGGCGCGGTCGGGGACCGCCTTCTGGAAGGTCGGGTCGTTGCCCAGCGTCCGGACGCCGGGGCCCGGCCGCGGGTCGTAGTCGGGGCTGGTGCTGACCTGGTAGCCGCCGGGGATCTTGCGGGCGTGCAGGCTCTCGGAGGGAAAGCCGAACGGCTCGCCCAGCGTGTCGAGCAACTGCATGGCCCGGTCTGCCTGAGCGGTGCTGACCTGGGCGGCGATCTCCGGATCCCCGGTTCCGCCGGACCGCAGCCGGAACGAGAACGTGGTGTCGGTGCCGAACAACGCGGCCAGGTCGCCGGGAAGCTGCAGGCCGGTCTGGTCGATGAAGTCTTCGAACTCGGTGCCCAGCCCCAGGGCGGCGGAGGCGCCGTTCCAGGCCTGTCTGAGCGATTCGCCGAGGCCGGTGACCTCCAGCGCCCCGCTGGTGTCGGCGGCGGAGAGCTTGGCCAGGGTGCCGTTCACCGGAGTGCTGGCCGCGCGCTTGCCGGTTTCGGCCCCACGCGAGACGGCCGACACCTCCAGGTAGTCCGAGCCGGCGTGCACCCCGACGATCATCCGGCCCCGGGCGGCCAGGCTGTTCAGCCGGCGCAGGTTCTCGATCCGGGAGCTGGGGGTACCGCTGGTGCCGGCCCGGACCGCGGCCAGCGCCCCGGCGACGTCGGTCCAGGCGATCGCGATCTGGTCGCCGTGCAGCGACTTCAGGTCCGAGTGGAACTGCCCGGACTTGGCCAGCGTGCCCTGCCGGACACCGGCCAGCACCGCCTCGGCGTGCGGCTGGCTGTTGCTGACCAGCACGTAGCCGTCGACGGTGACGTAGCCGAAGTCGCGCTCGGTGCGCGCGGCCTTGCCCATCGCCGCCTTCATCTTGGCCTCGTCGGTGTAGGCCACCGCGAGCACCGGATCGATCCCGGTCGGGCTGGTGCGGTCCGGAACCGCCGCGACCGCGATCCGGTCGCCCAGCCACGGCTTGATGTCGGTGGGGTAGTCCAGTTCGCTCTCGTCGTCGAAGAACGACGACAGCAGGGAGTGCTTCTCCTCGTCGAGGTTGCCCGCGCCCTTGACGACCTTCGGGAACTTCTTCGACAGCCGGTAGGCGGCGATCTTCTGGCCGGCGGCCGGGTCCAGGTCGAGCTTGGCGAACGCGACCGTGGTGGCCGGCAGCACCTTCTCCGGCTGGGTCCCGCCGCCGGACAGCGTGTTGTAGGCGTAGGCGGCGACCGCACCCGCGGCCAGCACCGCCAGCACCGCGCCGCCGGCGATCAGCTTGCGGCCGGGGCCGGTCTTGCGGGGCGGCGGAGCAAGCAGGTACGGGTTGGACAGGTAGATGTCCGACCCGGGACCCTGCGGCGGGTAGGGCGCCTGGTAGCCCGCTTGGTACCCCGGCTGGTAGGGCCCGGGGGGCGGTTGGCCACCCGGCTGGTACGGCGCCGGCGGCTGGTAGCCGGGCTGGTATTCCCCGGCCGGGGCGTACCCGGGCTGGTACGGGCCGGGCGGTTGGTCACCCACCTGGTACGGGCCGGGCGGCGCATATCCCGGCTGGTACGGCTCAGTCGGCGCCGGACCGGGTTGTGCCGGATCGGCTTGTGCGGGGCGGGGCTGGCCGCCGAAGCGCTGCTCCCAGTAGTCGGGCAGCGGTGCCGTGGATTCCGGCTCGGGCGTGCCGGAGGCCGGATCCCCGGGCTGGTCCGGACCCTGCGAGGAATGTGTCATGAACCGTTTCCGCGGCCTTCTGTCGTGTCGGCGAGCTGCTCAGGGCACCCATCGGCTGACCGGGTCCGGACCTGAATCGACAGCAGGAGCGCGGCCGCGGGCCCGGGCCGGTGGCCACGAGGGTAACCGGCCCGGGCGGCCAAGCACGTCAGGTTGGACAAACTCCTGCTCGGCAGTCCCGCATGTGGAATACCCACCGGTTGTCCCAGCGACCGGTGGGTATTCCACAGCCAAGAGAGTCCCAGCCGCCAGCCTGGCTGGTGGCTGACTGGTGACTGGTCGGACGGCTACCCGGCCAGCCTGCGGGTGATGCCGGACAGCACGTTGCCGGGCCGCTGCTGCTCGCCGGCGAAGGCGCTGATCACGACCAGCGCGCCGGTCAGCGCCGGGATGGCCCACTGCAACGCGGCCAGCTGCTTCTGGGCCGTGGCCAGTTCCGGCGGGGTCGAGGCGGCCGGCGTGGTGCCGTCCGAGGCGGGCACCGCGTGGTGCTGGGAGATCTTGCGGCCCAGCATCCGGGAGTAGCCGGTGGCGGCCAGCGCGGCGGCGGTCACGCCGGTCTTGACCATCGACATGGTGGCCACGCCTTGCTGGGCGGCCAGCCGGTCGGTGTTGTCCAGCAACTGGCCGACGCTGCCGATCAGGTGCGCGCCGATCGCGGCGGCGTTCACCGGCGTCCAGCGGTCCCATCCGGCGTTGGCGACCGCGCCGGTCGCGCTGGGACTTCCCGCCTGCGCGGCAGCCGGGTTGAGGGCCACCGCGTTGGCCAGCGTGCCGCCGAACCAGGCGGCCAGGCCGACATCGTGCAGTGAGCGGGACACAGTGTTGAAGAGCACGGAAAACTCCTGGGAGGAGAAGCGATTGCGCACCTAGCGGCGCACGCCGGATCGCTGTTGATCCGCGCGGACCAGCGGCCCGTGATCCCACCGTAGCCCCTTGCCGACCGGCCCCGGCACGGCCGATCCGGCGCCCGGCAGGCGCGGCACCCGATGGGGTGGATCAGGCGTAGCGTGGCGGTACGGCGAGCGGTGAGCCAAACCGCCGGCCCGACAGCGGCGGGCCTTGACGACGCCCAGACACCGGGCCCTTCTCCAAACCCAGACACCCGGAGGCGTACATGAGCGTGGGACGACTGGCGGCACGAGCCGTCATCGGTGGGCTGTTCGTCGGCCATGGCACCCAGAAACTGTTCGGCTGGTTCGGCGGCCCCGGCCGGGCCGGCACCGAAGGCATGATGGAGAGCCTGCAAATGCGCCCGGCGAAGGTGCACGCCGCGCTCGCCGGCGTCACCGAGACCGCCTGCGGCGGCATGCTGGTGCTGGGCCTGGGCACCCCGCTGGCCACCGCCGGCCTGACCGGGGTGATGACCACCGCGATCCGCAAGGTCCACCTGCCCAACGGGCCGTGGGCCGCCAACGGTGGCTGGGAGTACAACGCGGTGCTGATCGCCGCGGTGACCTCGCTGGCCGAGACCGGCCCCGGCCGGTTGTCGCTGGACTACCTCCGTGGCAGGGAACGCAAGGGAATCCACTGGGCCCTGTTCTCGCTGGCCACCGGCGTCGGGGCGGCGGCGCTGACCATGGCCGCGGGGGAGCGGAGCGCGCCGGCCCTGGCGCCGCAGCCGGTGATCCAGCCGGTTCCCGACGTCGCCGACATCGCGGGCGACCCGACCACCGCCGGCGCGAGCGACCCGACCACCGCCGGCAGCTGAGCCCGCGGCCGCTGGCTACTCGGTGAACCGGTAACCGATGCCCGGTTCGGTGATCAGGTGCTGCGGCCGGGCCGGATCGGTCTCCAGCTTGCGGCGCAGCTTGCCGAAGTGGAAGCGCAGGTAGCCGGACTCCTCGACGAAGGCCGGCCCCCACACCTGGGTGAGCAGCTGGCGCTGGGTGACCAGCTGCCCGGGGTGGCGCACCAGCTGTTCGAGCAGTTCCCACTCCGTACGGGTCAGTCGCACCGGTTCGCCCTGCTGGCCGGTGACCGTATGCGCCGCCAGGTCGATCAGGTGCGCACCGATCCGGACGCTGGCCCGCGCGGCGCCGGCGTCGCTGCCGGCCCGGCGGGAGACCGCGCGCATCCTGGCGATCAGCTCCTCCATGCCGAACGGCTTGGTCACGTAGTCATCGGCGCCTGCCTCCAGCGCAGCCACCTTGTCCGCGCCGCCGCTGCGGCCCGACAGCACGATGATCGGGGCGCTGGTCCAGCCGCGCAGGCCGGCGATCACCTCGCCGCCGTCCAGGTCGGGCAGTCCGAGGTCGAGCAGGACCAGGTCGGGCGGCAGCTTGGCGGCCAGGCTCAGGGCCGCCGTGCCGGTGGCGGCGGCGTGCACCTCGTACTGCCGTGCTTTCAGGTTGATCGTCAAGGCCCGCACGATCTGCGGCTCGTCGTCGACCACCAGTACCCGCATCAGACCACCTGCGGACTCGGGTGCTCGTCCCTGACGCCGGCGAGGGTGAGCACCATCGTCAACCCGCCGCCGGGGGTGTCCTCGGGCACCAGCGAGCCGCTCATCGCCTCGGCCAGCCCGCGGGCCAGCGCCAGGCCGAGCCCGACCCCGGTGGTGTTGGAGGTGTCGCCGAGGCGCTGGAACGGCAGGAACACCCGTTGCCGGGCGGCGTGCGCCAGGCCCGGGCCGTAGTCGACGATCCGCACCTGCACCCGGGAGTGGTGCGAGCTGGCGGTGACCAGCGGCGGCCGGCCGGCGGGCGAGACCCGCAGGGCGTTCTCCAGAAGGTTGCCGATCACCCGCTCCAGCAGGCCCGGGTCCGCGCTCACCGCCGGCAGTTCGGCCGGCACCCGGACCGAGACCCGGTCGGCGTCCGGGCCGAGGGAGTCCAGCGCCCGGGCCACCACGTCCTCGACCGCGACGACCTGGCGGTGCACCGCCATCGCGCCCGCCTGCAGCCGGCTCATGTCCAGCAGGTTGGCGACCAGCTTGGCCAGCCGGTCCAGCGACTCGTCCGCGGTGGCCAGCAACTCCGCCTGGTCGCCGGGGGTGAAGTGCACCTGGGGATCGCGCAAGCTGCTCACCGCCGCCTTCGCCCCGGCCAGCGGGGTACGCAGGTCGTGGCTGACGGCTGCCAGCAGTGCGGTGCGGGTCCGGTCCACCTCCTGCAGCGGCTGGGACCGCTCGGCCTCGGCTTCCAACCGTTCGGTACGCAGCGCGGCAGCGGCCTGGACCGCGACCGCGCGCAGCACCCGCTGGTCGCCGGCTTCGGGCACGCCGCCGCTGAGCAGCAGGGTCGTCTGCTCGTCGGCGGCCACCACCACGTCGGCCTGCTCCGGACTGCGGGGCGGGTCCGCGCCGATCTCGGCCGCCACCTGCCAGCCGGCACCTTCCCGTTCCAGCAGGGTGACCGCCCGCATACCGAAGGTGTGGCGTACCTGTTCCATCAGCTCGGCCAGTGCCGAGCCACCCCGCGCCGCGCTGCCGGCGATGGTGGCCAGGAACTGGGCCTCCGAGGAGGCCCGGACCGCCTGCCGGCGCCGCCGCTCGGCCCGGTCCAGCAGCCCCGCGATCAGCACCGAGACCAGCACGAACACCGCCAGGGCGAGCGCGTTGTTGGCATCGCCGATGGTGAACCGGTGCAGCGGCGGGGTGAAGTAGTAGTTGAGCAGCGCGGTGGCGGCCAGGGCGGTGGCGATGGCGACCAGCACGCCGCCCATCCAGGCGACCAGCACCGTCACCAGCAGGTAGACCAGCACCGCGCTGAGCAGGTTCAGCTGCTGGCGGGTGGCGGCCAGCGACAGCGTGGCCAGGCTCAGCAGGGCGACCGACAGGGCAGCGCCCAGGCCGGCGCGCCGCCAGGACGGCCAGCCGAAGCCCGGCCGGCGAGGGGCACCGGACCAGCCGGAGCCGGGGTGCTGGTCGACGAGGGTGACCGCGACGGCCGGTGACCTGCGCACTGCCCGGGCCGCGATGCCCGAGCCGGGTATCCGGTCAGAATGCCACCGGCGCCGGCCGGTGCCGAGAACCAGCTGGCCGGCGTTGCTCGCCTCGGCGAACTCGACCAGTGCCGCGGCCGGGTCGTCGGCGCGCAGCAGGTGGTAACTGCCCCCGGCCGCCGTGCTGAGCGCTCGCTGGGTGGTCAGCACGATGGGGTCCACCTCGCGCTGGGAGCCGGTGACCACGTGGACGGCGAGCAACTCGGCTCCGCTGCCGGCCGTCAGCCGGACCGCGTGCCGGACCAGTGCCGCGTCGTGCCGGCCTCCGCTGAGGCCGACCACGATCCGGGGCCGGGTCTGCCAGGGCACCGCGATCCGGTGCTCGGCACGGTAGCGCTGCAGCCCCTCCGCCACCCGGTCGGCCACCCACAGCAGGGCCAGCTCGCGCAATGCGGCGAGGTTGCCGGGACGGAAGTAGTCCGCCAGCGCGGCATCGACCCGAACGGCTGGGTAGATGTTGCCGTGCGCCATCCGCCGGCGCAGCGCCTCGGGGGTCTGGTCCACCAGCTGGATCTCGTCCGCCGCGCGGGCCACCGGGTCCGGCACCGTCCGGACCGGCCGGGCCCCGGTGATCTGCTCGACGATGCCGCTCAGGCCGGCCACCTCGGCGATGTCCAGCGTCGAGACGACATCCAGGCCGGCGCTCAGCAACTGCTCGACGTCCTGCCAGCGATGCTCCCGGGTGGTGCCCGCGGGGTTGACGAAGGCGTACTCGTCGACCAGCACCACACCCGGCCGGCGCGCCAGCACCGCGGGCACGTCCAGGGTCCCGGCCGCGCCCGGCAGCGCCGGCAGCAGCGCCGCCAGGTCCTCGATCGGGCGCCGGCCCCGGCTGGCCACCACCGCCAGCAGCACGTCGGCGCCCCGGCGCCGGCGACGGATTCCCTCGGTCAGCATGGCGTGCGTCGTGCCGGCGCCGGGTGCGACGCCGAGATAGATCCGCAGGGTCCCGCGGTGCATGCCGTTCAGTGTCTCCCAGCCGGCAAGCCGTCCCGCGGGGCGGCCAGCTCGTAGCGGGGGTTGGCCAGCGCCAGGTGCCCCTTGTACTCACCGGCCCGCCCCCAGGCTCGGATCCGGGCGCCCGGCGTGATCCCGGCGATGGCGGTGCGGCCGAAGAACAGCAGCCGGATTCCTCCGGTCTCGTCGAAGACCTGGGCCTCGAGTGACCGGCCGGCGACGGTGCCGGCCCGGACCACCCGCACCTCGCCCTCGATGGCCACCTGCTGCCTCGGCACCACGGAGCCGATCGGGGTCCGGCCGGACGGCACGGCGTGCTTGCCGGCCGGCACCGCAGCGCCGGCGGGCCCTGTGGCACCGACCGGTACCGCAGCGCCGGCGGGCAGCACGGTGCCGGTTGTCGGGGACAGTGCCGCCATCCGGGCGGCTTCGGCCCGCCGGTACTCCAGCCGGTCCACGACCTCCCGGCTCAGGGTGGTGTCGAACGGCACGATGGTTGCCGAGACATGCGCGATCCTGCTCACCGCGGCGGCGATCCGGTCAGCGGTGCGGTCGTGCAGCAACCGCTGGGAGAGCCGGCGGAAGGTCCGCCGCGGCAGCAGCACCGTCACCTCCGCCCGCTCCGAGATCACCTCCCGCAGCGCCAGCCGGCTCGCCGCACGGGGCAGCCGCCGATCGGGACAGCCGACCAGCTCCAGCGGCACCCGGTCACCCAGGCCACGCACGATCCACTCCCGCTGCAGCACCTCGGCGTCGTGCGAGTCGAGGACCAGGTGCACCGCCCGCAGCTCGGTGGGGTGCAAGCTGCCCGCGTAGCGCAGCGCACGGATCACCGCGACGTCCAGCCGGTCGACCAGCACCAGCACCACCGAGCGCGGGTAGTACCGGAGCATCGAAGGCCCGCCGGTGACTCTGGCGGTGACCAGGTCCAGCGAGCGTGCCTCGGCCCGGTAGCGGGAGTTCAACCGCACCAGTCCCAGCCACATCAGCGGAAAGAGCACCACGATCAGCCAGGCCCCCTCGCTGAACTTCACCACGGCGAAGATCAGCACCACCAGCGTGGCCGTGCAACCGCACACCAGGTCGGTCACCAGCCGCACCCGGTGCCGGGGCGGCGGCGCGAGCCAGTGATGCCGGGCCATCCCGAACCCCGCCATGGCGAAGCCGGTGAACACCCCGATCGCGTAGAACGGAACCAGCTTGTCGACGTGCGCACCGACGCCGAGCAGGAGCGCCAGCGCGGTCGCAGTGAGCACGACAATGCCGTTGCTGTGCGCCAGCCGGTGCCCGCGCCGGGTCATCTGGCGCGGCAGGAACGAGTCCTCGGCGATGAAGCTGGCCAGGAACGGAAAGCCGGTGAACGGCGTGTTCGCCCCGGTGTAGAGGATCAGCGCGGTGGCCAGCTGCACGAGCACGAAGCCCAGGTGGCCCAGCGTCCCGTCCCCGAACGCGGCCCGGGCCACCTGGCTGATCACGGTGGGGCTGCCGCTGGCATACGGCGTGGCGTGCGTCTGCCAGGCCAGGAAGGAGATTCCCAACACCAGCGAACCGAGCAGCACGCTCAGGATCGACAGGTTCGACCGGGCATGCGGGCCCTCGGGCGGGCGGAATGCGCTGACGCTGTTGGAGATCGCCTCCAGGCCGGTCAGCGACGAGCCACCGTTGGCGAACGCCTTGAGCAGCACGAAGACCGCCATCCCGGACAGCAGCGCGTGGTGCTGGTCGGTCACCTCGATCATCCCGGCGGCGTGCTGGTAGCGCGGCAGGTCGCCGGCCAGCTCGCGAACCACTCCCACCGCGATGACCATGCCCGCCATCGCGACAAAGAAGTAGGTGGGAAAGGCGAATGCCCGCGCCGCCTCCCGGACGCCCCGCAGGTTCCCGTACCCGAGCAGCAGCACCACACCGACGGTGACCTCGTCGGTGTAGCCGCCGAGCGCGGGCACCAGCGAGGTGATCGCGGCCGTGCCGGCGGCGGTCTGGACCGCCACCGTGACCACGTAGTCGATCAGCAGCGCGACGGCGGCGATCTGGGCGGTCCGGGGGCCGAAGTTCTCCCTGGCCACCACATAGGAGCCGCCGGCCTTGGTGTAGACCATCACGACTTCCCGGTACAGCAGGGTCATCAGGGCCAGCACCACCAGCACCACGGCGGTGAGCGGCATCAGCAACTGGTAGCCGGCCAGCCCGAAGGCGGCCAGCAGCACGATCAGCATCTCCTCGCTGCCGTAGGCCGAGGACGAGATGCAGTCGCTGGACAGCACCCCGAGCGCCGCGGTGCGCGACAGTTTCTCCTCGTGCAACCGCTCGGTGACCAGTGCCGGGCCCAGCAGCAGGCGCTTGAGCCGGTAGCCGGCTGCTTCGGGCAGGTCGGGGAAGGAAGCGGCTTCGGGCAGGACGTCGGTCACACCGTCCAGTACATGCCGGAGCGGCCGCCGGCAGTGGTTTCCTCACGACTTGCTCATGCCGGGCGGGCAAAACCTATCGCCGCGCTACCCCAACCGGGGCAGTGTCTGGTCCGTACCCAGCAGCGGCCGGAAGAGGTCGCCCTTCTCGGCGATCCGCTGTGGCACGGTGCGCAGCGCAAAGCCGTCCGGCCGCAGTTCCGGATCGTCGAGCTCCTCCCAGCCGATCGGCATCGACACCGGCGCCCCGGGTGCCGGCCGGGCGCTGTACGGCGCGACCAGCGTCTTGTTGATGGCGTTCTGGGTGTAGTCCAGCCGGGCCTTGCCGGCCCGGTCGCGCACCTCCCACTTCCAGCTCAGCAGCTCCGGCACCACCGCCCCGACCGTCTTGGACAGCTGCTCCACCCAGCGCCGGGTCTCGGCGAAGCTGGGACCGCGGGTGATCGGCACCCAGATCTGGATGCCACGCCGGCCGGTCACCTTGGGCCGGGCCAGCATGCCCAGGTGCTCGAAGGCGGTGCGGTGCAGCCGGGCCAGCACCAGCACGTCCTGCCAAGAGGTGCTCCCGCCCGGGTCGATGTCGATCAGGGCGTAGCTCGGCTGCTGCGGCCGGTCGACCATCGAGGTCCAGGCGTGCCATTCCAGCGCGCCGAAGTTCGCCGCCCAGACCAGGGCGGCCGGCTCGTTGACCACCAGGTAGGTGCGCGTCTCGCCCGGGTCGGCGTCCGGGTTCTGCCACCGGGTGAGCCAGTCCGGTGCCCAGTCCGGAAGTTCCTTGTGCCAGAAGCCCTTGCTGCCCGCCCCCTGCGGATAGCGGTGCATGTTCAGCGCGCGGCCGGCCAGGTAGGGCAGCGCCACCGGCGCGATCTGCGCGGTGTAGCGCAGGAATTCTCGTTTGGTGACCGGCTGGTGCTCGGCCGAGCCGGGAAAGAGCACCTTGTCGAGATTGGTGACCTTGAGCTCGCGGCCGAAGACCTCCCAGTGCCCGCCGGACGCCGGCAACTCCTCCAGCGCCGCCAGCTCGTCCGCGCTGGGCCGCCCGGACGCCGGGTCCTTCAGGGCGATGGAGGCCTCGGCGGCCGGCAGGTCCGAGCGCCACATCCGGTCGGGGTCGGCCAGCACCTCGTCGTTGGTGCGCCCGCTCAGCACCGAGCGCGGATGCTGCTCCGGATCCCAGCCGGGCACGGCGAAATCGTCGCGCTTGTGCAGCATCAGCCAGTGTTCCTTGCCACCGGAATCGGCCCCGGTGCGCACCAGCACGAACCGGCCGCGCAGCTTGCTGCCGTACAGCTCGGCCTGCAGCTCGCCGCGGGCCACCGCGGTGGCCGGGTCCAGGCGGGTCTTGACCGGTTCCCAGGTGCCGGCGTCCCAGACGATGACGTCGCCCCCGCCGTACTCGCCGGCCGGGATCACCCCTTCGAAATCGATGTATTCGATCGGGTGGTCCTCGACGTGGAAGGCCGCGTGCCGGGCGGCCGGGTCCAGCGTGGGGCCCTTCGGAACGGCCCAGCTCACCAGCACCCCGTCGATCTCGAAGCGCACGTCATAGTGCAGCCGCCGGGCCCGGTGCCGCTGCACCACGAACCGGCGGCCGGCCGGGGCAGGCGCCGCCGGCTCCGTGTCACCTACCTCGCCTTCCGGCTCGGAGGTACGGCTGAAGTTCCGCTTGCGCCGGTACGGGGCAAGCTTCTCGGTGGCCGGCGGGTCGGAGGCCATGCTGTGGAGTCAAGTACCTGGCACCGGCCGCCGCAACCAGGCACCACCGCCCGATCGGCCGGGCCAGGCAGCCGGCAGAGGTCAGCCGCCAGGTCAGCCGACAGACGACCGGTCGGCGGCGGACCGGTCGGCGGGGAACCGGCCGATGGCCCGCTCGGCCCACCGGCCGGCGACCTGGTCGACCACGACGGTGGCAAGCCAGCCGGCCAGCGCGCCCAGCGCCAGGCCCGCCACCACGTCCTGCAGGTGATGGACGTGCGCGGCGACCCGGGCGGCGGCCAGCAGCACGGCAGCGGCAGCCAGCACCACGCCGGTCCGCCGGTGCCGGAAGGCCAGCAGGCTGGTGAGCAACCCGGCCGCGATGCAGTGGTCGGAGGGGAAGCCGTTGTCGGCACTGTGCTTGATCAGCGGATGCAGCGACGGATTCTGCACGAACGGGCGGGGATCGGTGTGCAACCCGGCGGCGATGGTCAGCAGCAGCACCGCGAAGGCGGCACCGAGCACGGCGGCGACCGCGGTTCTCGTCCGGGCCTGCCGGTCTATCCCGACCGCCCAGACGAGCAGGGCCAGCGCGGCCATCGCGAACAGCAGGTAGTCGGCCAGCCAGGCAATCATCGTGTCCATTTACCGCGAGTCTGCAGCCAGAGCCTTGGATTGCGATGTGAGCGGCTCAGCGCAGCGACAGCGCCAGCCACCAGCCCAGGGCGCCGGCGCCCAGGCCCGCCACCAGGGTGAGCGCGACGTTGCCCACCGCCTGCCACCGGGCGCCGAGCCCGGCCAGGCGCAGGGTCTCGTAGCTGAACGCCGAATAGGTCGACAGCGCGCCGCAGAAGCCGGCACCGGCCAGCAGCGCGAGGTTCCCGCTCACCGTGCCGGCCGCTCCGGTCAGCAGGCCGAGCACCAGCGAGGCCAGCACGTTGACCGTGACGGTTCCCCACGGGAACAGCGTGCGATGCCAGGACTGGATCGCCCGGTCCAGCAGGTACCGGGCCGGTGCGCCGACCCCGGCGCCCAGCGCCACCAGCAGCCAGCTCATGCCGCCGGCTCCGGGGCGACGCTCCGGCGGGCCTGCCAGACCCGGCCGGCCAGGCCCGCCGCCAGCCACACTGCGACGGCGCAGCCGAGCACGGTCGCGGCCAGGTAGCCAGCCGCCGTCCCCGGCCGGTGCTGGCGCACCAGCTGCTGCACCTCGACGGCGAAGGTGGAGTAGGTGGTGTAGCCGCCCAGCATCCCGGTGCCCAGGAACGGCCGGGCCAGCCGGTGCGGCCTCGGCAACTGCGGCAAGGTGGCCATCAGGACGCCGATCAGCAGGCAGCCGGTGAGGTTGACCAGCAGCGTGGACCACGGAAACCCGTCCGGCCGGTGCACCCACGCCCGGCTCAGCCCGTAGCGGGCCTCGGCGCCCAGGATGCCGCCCAGCGCGACGGCCGCGAGCACCGCGTGCCCGGCCGGCCCGGCCTGAGCGCGCTGCGCCGGATCGTGCAGGTCGACATCGGGATCGACGATCGGTTCCGCGCCGTTCTCCGGCGGCTCCGGCAGCGGGGACAGGTCAGTACCTCCTGGCGGTCCGGATGGCGGGTGGCGCGGCTGCCGGAAAGCAGGATAGGCCTACCGCGCACCGCTCCCGCCGCGGCGGGGGAGAAGAATCGGCCGCATGCCCCACTCCCCGCAGGCCCCGCTGGACGAGACCGTCCGGGCGTTGCGGGCTGCCGGCTGCGTGTTCGCCGAGGACGAGGCGCGGCTGCTGCTGGCCGCCGCGAGCGGCCCGGACGAGCTGGCCGAGCTGGTACGCCGGCGCGCCGCCGGCCAGCCGCTGGAGGTGCTGCTCGGCTGGGCGGACTTCTGCGGGGTGCGGGTCGCCGTGCGGGCCGGCGTGTTCGTGCCCCGGCAACGCAGCGCGTTCCTGGTCGAGCAGGCGGTGGTCCGGGCCCGGCCCGGAGCGGTCGTGCTCGACCTGTGCTGCGGCAGCGGGGCGCTGGGGCTGGCGATGGCGGCCGCGCTGGGCGGGCTGGACCTGCACGCCGTCGAGCTGGACCCGGTGGCGGTCCGGTGCGCCGAGGGCAACCTCGC